>TARA_R110002073_G_scaffold336379_1_pt1 | contig 39745 bp, 37 predicted proteins | sample TARA_R110002073 | Tara Oceans TARA_R110002073 (sample SAMEA4397174) | marine metagenome | biome: Polar Biome; feature: [DCM] deep chlorophyll maximum layer (ENVO:01000326); material: water (ENVO:00002006), including particulate matter (ENVO:01000060) such as... | depth 40 m
CGTTTGAAATCCAATGAAATCGCTTGCTACCAGACCGACTGCACCCACTGTGGTCATTATGTTGGTTGCTTATTAGTTTGGTGCCCTATTGGCTTTTGGCTGCGTTTTTCATAATGGCAACTCAGACCTTGAATGATGGTTCTTTGACTCGCCGCGTCCTTATCGCTATTACCGTCACTTATTTTCTCTTGGTGTCAGCAATTGGTGGGTACCGAGGAGGCGTTGCTGCGCGGCCGGACTGAACTCCAATAGTTGGCGGCAAATGGCTGCCTTTCCGGCGGGGCGAAGTGGCGAAAAACCATCGAAGGGTATATCTGGTTCCAACCGCATTCGGGAGAAGCTGGACTGTTGATATTGAATACTCGCTTTCGCAAAGACATTGTTCACGACCGTGGCTCAGCGATTTTGGATTGCTTTGAATAGACCCAGGTATTTGTACAGCAATGCCATGTTCGCGCCGGTCATCACGACCGGCGGGCTGTCGGCAATGCTGATCGTTTTGTTCTGGTGCAATCAAGAACCGGCAACACGTGACTCGGTGTCGATGCCTTGGAGTGTGTATTCGAAGGCAGCATTCGATAGGACTGAATTGGAGGGGAAGCCGGTCGCCGTTCTCTATTTCGCCAATTGGGCTTTATCCGCCGATCCAAAAGGCGGTCTATCCAATCCGGGTATTTCTCAGGCTCTTGCGGATGCCGGTTTTGTCTTAATGACGGCTGATCTGACGCATTCAGATGCGAACGACTTCGATGAGCTCAGGCATCTCGGATTCAATTCGGTCCCGATGCTGATTCTCTACCCGCAAACGGGGCCGTCGGTTGGATTTGACGGAGGGACTCCCGAGTCAAACGTCGTTGCTGCGGTCGAGCTCATCGGGGATGAAGGAATGACGTGACGAGCGGGCTCGCAGTGGAATGGACGCTTAACAGCCTGTTGATTTAGTCGTATACCGAATGACAGCAATTAGCCGATGGGCGTTAACCTGGGCTGTCCAATTTTCGGAATTGGCATGGGTTTTTGAGGCGGTTTTCTGTCTTCGTTCACCTCTCCCTCGGCGCAGCCGGGAGAGAGGTCGAGCACGCCCTTCAGGCGTTGCTCGGGTAAGGGGCATTCGCGCGACTCGCGTCGCTAGTTGGCGGTGCAGTTTTCAACCTGAGGGAATTCGCCCCCTCACCCAGACGACGGCTGAACGCCGCGTCTGACCTCTCCCCCAACGAAGTTGAGGGAGAGGTGGCAAAAGCTGCATCGTGTCCTCGACCTGCAACCCCGAAGACTGAACGTCCCAGCGTTAGCCCCGGTTGGCGTTTGACTAGCCGCCGCCAACGCGGTACGGCTCATTGAATCAACAGCTCGTTAAGAAGTTCCGCTGTCCCGATTGGCGTTTGCAATTTTGCCGAGTTCAATTTTGTTGAGCAACGCTTCGACATCCAGTGGTTTGAAGCAAACGTCGTCGAGTCCGTTGGCTTTGCAACGTTCTAGAACCTGTCCCGCTACTTCTCGGTGTCCGGTGATCAAGATCGTTCGGATGGCTGGATTGACCTCGGCGACTCTCTGAAGAACATCGCAACCATCGGTTTGCCCGCTGCACAGACTCAGGTCGACCACCGCGACTTGGTAGTTGGCGTCCAATGCCTTGCGAACGCCGTCTTCTCGGTTGTGTGCCAGGCTGACGCGATAGGAGCGTTCTCGCAGGATGTGCCAGAGCGTTTTGCAAAAGTCAGGATCGTCATCGACAACCAATACGATCGGCGAATTGGATAGCTGTTCGACCAAGGGAAGTAGCTCGCCCAGGTCAACGGGTTTGCGAAGCACTTGTTGGATACCGCTGTCACGTGCTCGTTGAGCCCCGTCTCCTTGGGCGTAGGCCGTGACCATGATCGCCGCGATCTCCGGTTGAAGCAGCACCATTTGTTGGTGAAGCGCTGCGCCGTCCATCCCGGGCATGGAGTAGTCCAGCAACACGACGTCGTAGCGATTCGTGTCAACGAGATCCAGCGCCGAATGACCGTCGTGGGCGATGTCGGTTTGGTAGCCAAGGTCATCCAGGATGTCTTTGATGTTCGAACAGATGTCCCGGTCATCGTCCACGATCAACACGCGTTTTGACTTCATCGGTTTTGCCCAGCGATCGGGATTGAGATGTCAAACGTCGTGCCTCGACCAGGTTCGGATTCCAGCCGCATTTGGCATTGGTTCTTTTCGAGGATGGCCGTGGTGATTGCCATTCCCAAGCCCATTCCTCTGGCCTTGGTTGAAAAGAATGGTTCGGCGACGCGTTGTGCAATCTCAGGTGGCATGCCGATGCCGCTGTCCTGGACCGTGACAACGACGAAGGGGGCGTCAATGCGAACTGACAAATGCAATGAGCCTCCGTCTGGCATTGCGTCGCGAGCGTTCCGTATCAGGTTTTTGAAGACGATGGGAAGTTGTTTCTCATCCGCCCAGGTTTTTGGCAGCTCTTCAGGGAAATTTTGTTGGACAGTGATGTTACCGGGAAGTTTGGTTTCGCGAAGGATTCCCGTGATCATTGCTGCGAGATCAATTTCGGACGCCTGTGGTTCGGGAAGTCGAGCCAAGTCAGATAACGCCGTCACGGCACTGTCGATGACTGTGACTTGCCGATCAATTCGCGTTAAGTGTTCTTGTGTTTTAGTGGGCGAAGGAGATTGAGCGTTGAGGAGGTAGTAGGCGGATGTCTTGATCGCGTTGAGCGGATTTCGGATCTCGTGAGCAATCCCGCCGGAGATTCGACCAAGCGTCGCGAACTTTTCTTTCTCAACCAATTCCAGTTGAGCTTGTTGCAACTCAGCCGCCTGGGCTTTGACCCGTTGATCCAGTGTCGCGTTGAGTTGCTTAAGCTCCGCTTCTGCGGCCTTCAGTTCGCTGATGTCTCGTAGGATTCCGGTGAATAGTTTTCGTTGGTCGGTTTGAACTTCGCTGACGCCTAGGTGCAATGGAAACAGGCTTCCGTCTTTGCGTTTTCCGGTGACCTCGCGACCGATGCCGATGATGTGTCGTTCACCGGTCTCTTGGTATCGTGCCAGATATCCATCGTGTTGTTCGTGATCGGGCGATGGCATCAGCATTTTGACGTTTTGGCCGATCATTTCACCGGGGCTGAATCCGAACATTCGCTCCGTTGCGATGTTGGCGGATTCAATGGTGCCTCGTTGATCGATGATGATGATCGCGTCCACTGCGGTTCGTAGAACCGATGCCAGGATGGCGAGTTGTTCGTCGTCATGCATGGAGCGTTTCGCAATCCCCGGAACAATTGTCTTGGACAGCCCCGTCGTGCTTGCTCAGCTGAATGAGAAAGCGTGCTCCGGGATGTGTTGGCTCAGCGACGCGAATTTCGCCGCCATGGGCATCAAGGATGCGCTGAACGATTGACATTCCCAAGCCGGTGCCTTTGACCTTGGTCGTAAAAAAAGGATCGAACAGCTTTCGTTGTTCTTCGGCAGTGAGCCCCGGTCCATTGTCGGAGTAGTCGACCAGAATGTTTTCAGCACCATCGCAACGACACTGAATTTCAATGCGAACCGGATCATCACACGCGGCGAGCGAGTTTTCAAAAAGGTTGCGAAAGACCTGCTCCAAACGCAAAATGTCGACTTCGACGGGGCAGCCACAATCGCACTGCATTTCGCACAGTTTGATATCGCGATCCGAGTGTGATTTTGCCAGGTAAGTCCACACCCGTCGCCAAACGTCGTGAAGCATCACCAATTCACGCTGCAATCGGATCGGCGCCGCGTACTCGCGAACTTCTTCCAATGCATTGCCCAGCTCGTCGGCTGCTCGAGCGATCGAATCGACTTCTTCGCGAGTGTCGGTTTCAGGAAGGAGATCCAATCGTAGCAGCTCAACACTGGCATTGATTCGTTGCAGTGCATTGCGGCTTTCATGAGCCAGCCCCGCAACGGTTTGTCCAATCGCGGCGAGCCGATGGTCTCGCGCGGCGGATTCTTGCGCGTCGATGATGGCGGTCACATCAATGCCGATTGCGAGCACCGATTCGATGTTGCCGTGGGCGTCTCGGAGGGCGGAGTCGGACCAGCGAATCTGGCGAACTCGACCTGATTTGGTCAGCAATCCATTGCGGATACCGGAGGACGTGTTGCCTTTCAGGGTCTGCTCGAAGATTTCGCGAACGTTTTCGCGATCGGATTCTGGTATGCAGTGATCGATGTAGTCTTGATCGATCAAGTCATCGAGCTGCCAGCCCGTGATGTCCGAGAAATGTTTGTTGACATGAACGGCATGCCCCTGCAGGTTGAGAACGACGATGTATGTTTCGCTGGTCTCGAGCAACTGGTTTGCAAATCTTTGCTGCCGTTGGAGGTCGGCTTCCATTCGCTTATGTTTGGCGATCCTGGCGACGCTTTGCCGGATCACATCGGGGTGGACTGGTTTGAGCAGGTAGTCCGTCACGCCATGTTTGAAGGACGCGATCGTTCCTTCCATGTTGGCAAAGCCGGTGACGATGATGAATTCAGCGTTCGGCAATCGATCGGAGAGATTGGCCAAATGGTCTTCCACTTCACCGTCTGGCAGGCGGCGGTCGAGGATGGCCAGATGGATGTCTGGTTGAACCTCGGCATTCAAGACTTCGGCGAAGCTGCGGGCGACGCGAACGATGTGACCGTCCAGTTCCAAGATGTCGACCATGTTCGCAAGCGAATCGGGATCGTCCTCGACGAGCAAGATGGTCAACACGTCCTTCATAGTGCTGATTCCGAGATGAACGCACATTCGATCACGGCACATGCAACGTGAACTTTCGTTGCAATGATACCCGGCGGCGTTCTATCTCGGTAGCTCCCGCATCTGGGCGGTGGCGAAGAACCCTTAAATGCCCATCTGCGAAAGCATGTCAGCGACTTGGCCGGCCGCTTGAGTCACATGCGGGTGATTGCGTGCGACCTCTTGGGTTGTCTCGTGAAGACGTTTTGCCAGTTCCGAAGAACGGATGTCGAATCGATCCAAGCTTTCTTCGATTTCTCGAATGGCGTCCTTGAGCTGTTGGCGGTCAGCGTCATCGAGTGAATCTAGTTCACCCAATTGTTCATGTAATTGCCGCAGGGTGTGATTAAGCGAATCTTGCATGGTGTTGTTGTGAGGTAGAAGGTGTTGACAAATGATCCGCCTAGTTGGATGTCTGTTTGCGTTATTCCGAAATTCAACGGTGCATACGTCGACGCCGTTGATCAGGTTGGGTTCGTCAAAGCGATCTTCGGATCCGATGGAACCCATTCATGATTTCGTCGCCGACCAACTGCAGAGCGGCCACGATGTCTTCGCTTGTTTCGTCGACCGCGCTCTTGAGTGGTTGATAGTCCTCGTTCAGTTGTTCGAGCTTTTTGTCCAGTCGCTTCAATTCACTCTTGGCTTCCTGTTTGCCCAAATGAATTTGCAGTGCGAGCGAGTCACGCTCTTCTTTGAGATCGTCGAGCATGTTCGAGACGAGTCGTCGAGCGGAAGCGGGCATCGGTTTTCCTTTTCGCGATCAGTTGGTTGGAAGCAGCAATCGGAACGCGAATTGGCGGTGCCGATTTGCAACACAGTGAGATTGGCAACGGGCGTGCCGAGAGAAAAGTTGGAGCGGTTGAGCGCATATTGATCCGGGATGCTCACCAAGATGAGACCGGATGACACAGCAGTGTGCTCCAGGGAGCACCGGCGATGAGGTTTGGGCCGGGTACATCGTTTGCCTGATTGTTAGGCCGCTGATGTCAATCTTTTCAGGAGGTCTCACGATGCCCAGCGAACTAACCACAAACTATCTAGGGATGCAGCTGGAATCGCCAGTGGTGATGGGGGCTTGTCCATTGACGATTCAGTCGGAGGCCGTTCGTCAGATCGTTGCGGCTGGCGCGGGAGCAATCGTTCTTCCGTCAATCCTGCAAGAACAAGTGATGCACAGGCTGATCAAGTCGACGGATCCCTTCGGTGCCATTGAACGTAGTGGCTACCAGCCTCAGCAAGACAAATACAACGGTGGAACGGAAGCGTACCTGCAGACGATAAGCAGGCTGAAGGATTCTTGTTCGGTGCCCGTGATTGCCAGTTTGAATGGTTCATCGTCGGGGAAATGGTTGGAGTTTGCGAAGGAGATGGAATCAGCCGGCGCGGACGCGTTGGAGTTCAATCTTCAACAAGCCGTCTTTGATTCTGAGGAAACATCCAACGACATCGAAGCCCGGATGTGCGATCTCATTCGGCAGGTTCGGGAGCTCGTCGTGATCCCGGTGGCAGCCAAGATTAGCCAGCGGTACACCAATTTGTCGTCCATGGCCAAACAGCTTCGGCAGGTGGGCGTGGCTGGATTGGTGTTGTTCACTCACATGCCACAGTGGGACGTCAGCACCGATCGCATGCACTGGACGATCAATTGGGAATTGTCACCCACCAACTCGATCGGTGGAATCTTGGAAGGGATCGTTCGTGCGCGGGCCGGCGATCAGGCAATCTCCATTGCGGCCAGCGGCGGTGTGTCGAACTCAGAAGATGCGATCAAGGCGATGATTGCCGGTGCGGATGTTGTCATGGTCACATCGGCCGTCTATCGACGAGGTCCCGATGCGATTCGCGACATCGTGGACGGCATCGAGCGGCATGTGGAATCGAGTCGCTTTCGAACGTTGCAAGACTTTCGAAACGCGTGTCCACGCGACCATGCGGGCGACGAAAAATCGGTTCGGTTGGAATACATCGATCCGTTGACGCGAAAACAAGCTTACTTCGACCCCACCCCGGTGGTCTCTCAGCAGACCGGCGATTCCTTCGGCCATCAAACTTAGCGAGCTCTTTGTCATGGTTGTGATTGATGCCAATTCACCCGTCCAAGCGGGTGTGCAGATCGATGGTCTGCAAGAGAATCAGAAAATTGCCGACCAATTGGCGGAAATCGCAAGTTTGCTAAGTGAGCAACATGCGAACGAATTCCGTGTCAATGCGTACCGTTCGGCGGCGAAAACGATTGCGGAACTGCGGTCCCCCATTCGTGAACTTTTGGAACGCGATGGCGTGGAAGCATTGGTTGCACTTCCGACGATCGGCGTGTCGATATCGGGACTGATCGAGTCTGCGATTCGAGTCGGAAGAATTCCGTTGCTTGATCGGTTAAGAGGGCAATCCAACGCGGAGCACTTCTTCGCGACCGTTCCTGGAATTGGTCCGCAGCTATCGCATCGCATCTATGATCACTTGCACATCGAAACGTTGCCTGAGTTGCTTCGCGCCGCCATTGACGGTCGTCTCAATCGCGTGGCAGGGATCGGGCTGAAACGATGCGAAGCCATCCAGGCGTGTCTGTCCCAGCGAGGTGTGGTCAAGGAAGCTGAAGCGAAGCCAAAGTTGGAACCGGTGGTACCGATCGACGAGCTACTCGACATCGATCGCGGATATCTCATACGTGCCAGAGAAGGGACGCTTCCAAAGATCCGGTTGAGCGATCGGGGATCCAACGAACACGACTGGGTGCCGGTCTTGCACACGGAAAGAGAGGGGCGTCACTACACGGCGATGTTCTCACACACCAAGCGGGCTCAGCAGCAAGAGAAAACTCATGACTGGGTGATCCTCTTTCGAGATGACGAGCATGCTCATGGCCGCTGGACGATCATCACTGCACAGTATGGCGAACTGAAAGGTTTTCGAATCGTTCGTGGTCGCGAAAAGGATTGTGAACGTTACTATCACCGACACAACGCCTACCATCAACGCGAAGCCGGGCATGCTCCCTACCCGGAGGTGCCCGTGCAATGGGAACGCGATGCGGGGCGATTCGGAGTCCACGGTTGAGCGATTGGTGAACCCACTTCGACGCTTGCGAAATTTTTTGCTTCGCTGCAGGTCTCATTTGTTTGCGTTTTTGTACCGGAGCCACCCTGTGGGCTGCGGTAAAAAGCGTAGCAGGGTGGATGGGCAATCGTCGCGCATCAACTGACTTCGATCTGATGCCGCATGGCAGCGATGGTTTGATCGATGGTCGCCTTTTCTTTGGCTGAGAGTCTGCCAAAACCCAGGTGACCACCGGATGCCTTCGCAACCCGTGTCATTTGTTGCTCGGTCACGAGAATCAGCCGTTGTTGAGCGACACGGGACATGTCATGGAACATCTCGTGGATGTACCGCTTCCAGGCGTCCACGGCCAATCCGGGCGGACGTTTCTGAAGCCATTGGTCGAGCAGCACCCACGCACTGGAATCTTCGTGGATTCCCATCTTCAGTGCTTCCGCCATCACTGCCTCTCGTTCCTGCTCGTCGGCTCGCTTCTCCGCCCATGCAACCATGACCAGCGGAAACAAACGCAGCGAGACCAACTCATCGGCGGTGATTCCAAGCTTGCCCAGTTCCTCGACAAGTTCCGGGGCACGGATTCCGGTGCTGCGAATGAGTTCCTCTCTCCCAGAATCACTGCTCGCTTCTTCCCGCAGTCGTTGGACGATTTGCCCTTCCAGTTGCGAAAAATAGCGGTGAGCTTCGTTGGCCTCGTGCAGAGGGTTTTTGTTCTTGAGGTTGGACACGATCATAGGTTCGTTCGAGTGTGATTGAGTAACGAATGGTCCTTTCAGCAAAACGGGGACCGAGGTCGCGTTTCCCAAAGTTGGTCACCATGCTCACATGTCGGTCGTGCTTATCCGCGCACCTGTGCACTGCGGCACGTGCTGCGTGGCGGAAACACATCGATTTGCGAATATTTTGCTTTGGCATCCCGAGTGCGTTGGAATCGTTTCCAACGAAAGGGAAGTTCAATGAAAAAGATCTTGCTCACGATTGATGGTTCAGATGCGTCACTAGAAGCCGCTCGGTTTTTGGCTCGTTTAGGTTTTCACGAAGAGGTCGAAATCGACGTCGTGACGGTGATATTTGAACCGCCGTCGCAAAAGGGATTTCTGGTCGACGGTTGGAGCAAAGCGTGGTTGGAGCGGAAACGCGAAAAGGCCACTCGTAGCTTCAAAAATGTCCAAGAGATCTTTCGCGATTGCGAGGTTGAGCTTCGCCACCTCATTCGTGACGGGCATCCCGGGGAAGCGATTGTGAAGCTTGCGAACGAGCTTCAACCTGATTTGGTGGTCGTCGGAGCCAAGGGGCATTCGGCGGTCGGGCGAATCCTGCTGGGCAGTACCAGCGACTATGTCGCGACACACGTTCCCGGCAGTGTGCTGGTGGTTCGTCTCAACGAAGATTCCGGCCGTCGTCAACATCTTCGAGTCGCAATTGGTTGCGAACCCAGTCCGCCCGCTGAGATGGCTTTTGAAGAGTTCACGCAATTGGGATGGGCCAGCGAAAACGATGTGCAAGTTGTGGAGGTGACGGATCGAGCAAGCTTCGAAGAGTCATCGGTCGACCAAGCCGCCAAGGAATATCTCGATAGGTTGAGGGATAGGTTGGTGGATGTCTCACGGTCCACGCAAGCACAGGTGATTCATAGCGACCACATCGGTGATGGTTTGGTGAATTACATCGAATCAAATCAAGTTGACTTGGTCGTTGTTGGGGAAACGTCACGCGGCGGGTTCGAACGGCTGGTGTTGGGAAGCACGACGCGTTTTGTGCTTCGTCATGCTCCATCGAGTGTTTTGATTGCTCGGGGGCGGTCGATGGAGGACTTCCAGACGGAGCAAATGGTCCATCAAACCGCTGCGACTTGAAAGGTGAATCAGCGATGAACGATTTTGAAAACATTCTCGTCTACGCGGGAACGGAGCAACCGGAAACCTCGGTTTCCAAAGCAACCGAGTTGGCTTTGGCAAACGGAGCTCGGCTGACGTTGATGGACGTCGTCAAGCCTATTCCGCGGGCGTTCGGGATGCTGACGGATGTTGCCGAGCCGAAGGAACTGGAGAAACTGGTCGCGGCAGATCGCCGAAGACGTTTGCTCAACCTCGCGGCGGACTATTCCGACACGGGGCTGTCGATGGACGTTGTGGTTGCAATCGGCGACCCGGCCACCGAAATTACTCGACAAGTCATTCAGGACGAGCATGACCTGGTGGTTAAAACGGCGGATGGATTTTCCACCGCTGGACGGTTGTTTGGAAGCGTCGCGAAATCGTTGCTTCGGTTGTGTCCTTGCCCGGTATGGTTGTTGAAACCGGACATCCACGGCGAATTCGATCGTGTGTTGGTGGCGATCGACGTTGATTCACATGACGCAGCTCATGCCCAATTGAATCGCAGAATGCTCGAACTGGCGTATTCCATCGCTCAACGGGACAAAGCTCACCTGCACGTGGTCTCCGCATGGCAATTGTGGATGGAAGAATCAGTGCGTCGCCATGCGGGCAGCGATGCGGTCGACGATGTCCGACTTGAACACGAGGCCAGGGTTCACCAAGCGTTGGATGAGTTATTGCAAACACCCTTTGCCGAGGCCAACGACGTTCACCTGCATCTGCGTCACGGGGCAGCGGCCAATGCAATTCGAGATGTTGCCGATGAAGTCGAAGCGGACTTGATCGTGATGGGAACAGTTTGTCGAACGGGTGTGGCTGGGTTTTTAATTGGCAATACCGCCGAGACCGTTGTTCCTGATGTGACGTGTTCCCTGCTGGCCCTCAAACCAGAAGGATTTCTTTCACCGGTGGAGATGTCCCAAACAGTGATCGTTGAGGACGAACAGCCTCTTCCCCTAATATGAAATTGTTTGACGACGAGCCGATCGGTGGGATCACCATCGGATTCACCTTTGCCTGGGCGAGTGCCGAGGTCTGACCAACGATTTGAGTGAATTGACACGCCAATGTTCCTTCGGATTGAAATGTGATGAAACGCTTGTTTGCAATCATGCTCTCGTCGGTCGTGATGATCGGCTTGCTGTCTTCATTGAACCTACGAGCGGATCCACCGACGCCGGATGATCATCGTGACGACGGCAGTTTGCTCACTCCGTTGATGCGAATGAAGTTGGAAAAGTCCAAAGCGATTCTCGAAGGACTCACATTGGAGGACTATGACAAGGTCGCATCCAACGCTCGATCTTTAAGATTGCTCAGTACCGAGTCGGGATGGAATGTCATCCAGACACGCGAATACGCGGATCAAAGCCGTGACTTTCAACGTGCTGCGGATCTGGTTGTGGAAGCGGCGGAAGAGAAGGACATCCATCGCGCCACCATGGGGTACGTTGCCATGACAGTCCGCTGTGTTGAGTGTCATTCCTACATGCGGAAGCACCGAGAGGAGTTGATCAAACTACCCAGCGAGTAGCAGACGAAGCGGGTGTGGGAAATCCCCTTGATGAAATACACATGTCGTTTGAACTGTTCCTCGGTTCCATGGGAGAAACCATGGCGAGTGAAGTTCGGCCGTATCACTTAGTAGCACTCACATTCCCGCTTAGAAGGTTCGCCCCGCGTCAGCGGGCTGGTCGATGGATTCAGTACGCCCCACTGGCTTCGATTTTGCCCGCTGACGCTTTTGTTAATTTGGAAAAGGGGCTAACGCTCAAACGGCGAAGGGGCTGGTGATTGTCCCTGTCTTCTTGAAGTTTTTGCCCTGTAGTGAGACCGATGACGACCATGAACTCGACCGCAAACAACGAGGTTTCGACGGAAAGCTTGGTCGCGGGTTTGATGCGACCGGAGGCATATCCTCATCCTGTTGACGGTCCCGTGGTCGCTCACGAAACACACATCTCGTTCGTGTTTTTGGCTGGTGATTTCGCCTACAAGATCAAGAAACCGATCAAGACGGAATTTTTGGACTACACCACGCGGGAAAAACGCCGGCACTTCTGCGAAGAAGAGTTGCGTTTGGATCGACGCTTTTCAGACGACCTCTATGTTGCTGTTGTACCGATTACGCTCGCGGATGAAAGCATCAAGGTGCAAGGCGAGGGGGAGGCGATCGAGTTTGCGGTGCAAATGAATCGGTTCCCTGAAACAGCACTGTTGAGTCAACAGATCGAGCAGGGCAAGTTGACTCGCCGCAAAGTTCTTCAGCTCGCTGAAACGATTGCAGAGTTTCACCAGGACGCAATTGCTTGCTATTCAGGAATTGCGCAGAAATGGCCCGTTTTTCTGACGCAAAACACCCGCCAGATCTACGAGACATTGGACGGAGACTTGGACGACGATTCATCGCGGACAGCGCAAGTGTTGCGTGATTGGACGACCAAGTTCTTCGCAGAGAATCTTCAAAGGCTGACCAATCGAATCAACGGTGGATTCATTCGGGCGTGTCATGGTGACCTCCATGCCGACAACATCATCGATTGGCAGGGCAAACTGCGCCCGTTCGACGGCATTGAATTCAATGACCATTTGCGATGGATCGACGTCCTGAGTGATGCTGCGTTCTTGGCGATGGATTTGTCCGCTCGAGGACACCTCGATCTGTCTCGATTGTTTCTCAACGCATACCTGGAACGCACGGGAGACTATCGGTCTCTGAGTTTACTGCGTTTCTTCCTGGTTTATCGTGCACTGGTTCGTGCGTTGACGGCTTCGATGAGTGACGACAACGAAGGCGTGCAGAAGCAACTTGATCTGGCATACCGATTCACGCTTCGAGAATCCCCGCGACTATGGATCACCCATGGCGTCAGCGGTAGTGGGAAGTCCACCGTGAGTGAAGCAATCGTTCAACGACATGACGCGATTCGGTTGAGAAGCGATGTCGAACGAAAGCGAATGTTCGGTTTGTCTGTCACCGATCGTCCCGGACCCAATGAGGTTTTGGAGGTGTACGGCGATGACGCGAGCGACGAGACCTACCGACGACTGGCTGATCAGGCCGCGGCAATCCTGTCGAACGGATACAGCGTGATTGTTGACGCAACATTTCTCAAGCGAGTTCAACGCAATCAGTTTGTTGATGTTGCGACTCGATCGGGCGTTCCCTTTGCGATATTGGATTGTCACAGCGATCCGCAAACCTTGCGGCAACGAGTCATCGATCGTTGTGAGAGAAATCAAGATGCATCGGATGCGGACCTGACTGTTTTGGAACACCAACTCTCTTGTCACGAACCACTTTCGGACAGTGAACGAGCCTGGGTGGTCGATGTCCCTGACGTGGTCCAACTGGTTGAAATGCTTTGACCGTTCTTTTCTCTTTCAATGGAAACGCAGCCATGACATCTCGTCTGAATACCCAATTCGGCGGACTTTCGTTGAGGTCGCCCGTGGTTGTTGGAGCATCTCCGTTGTCGATGAACGAGCGGACTCGATTGGAAATGGAAGAGGCGGGGGCCGGGGCGATCGTTTTGCCTTCGTTGTTTGAGGAGCAAGTGATCGACTGGAGCTGGAGTCACGGGCGCCAACTCACGCCCAAGGAACGAAGCATTCTGGGCCAATCCGACCGAACGAAACATCATTGGGTTTGCCCGGATGGCGATTCGTATTTGGCCCTCGTCAATCGGGCCAGTTCGTTGCAAGACATTCCGATCATCGCCAGTTTGAACGGTTACACCGCCGGCGGCTGGATGGATTTCGCTGGTGAACTGGAGGAGGCTGGTGCTTCGGCGATTGAGCTGAACGTTCATCACTCAGGTGCGCGGGAGGATGGCAGTTCCACCGAGATTGAGACGATGATTCTGGATTCGATTCGGGACGTTGATTCCGCAATCACGGTACCGCTGTTTGTGAAGCTGAGCAGCAACTTCACCAGTCTGCCGCATCTCGCACGACAATTGCTATCGGGTGCCCAGGGGATGGTGCTTCACGGTCGCGCACCCAAAGTCGATATCTGCTTGGACACGCTGAGGTTGGCGAGTCGTTGGCGGATCAGCTCAGCGGACGAGGGGATCGATTCGCTTGATACTTTGATGCAGGTTCACAGTTGCTGCCCGGCCATGCCCTTGGCAGCCTGTGGGGGCGTCGGCACCGCGGATCATTTGATCAAAGTGCTGCTGGCTGGAGCGGACGCCGCGATGGTGACTTCGGCCATCTATCGTGAGGGTGCGTCCGTGATTCAAACGATGTTGCAAGGGCTGGTTTCATTCATGGAGAAACATGACATGCAATCGCTGCAGGATTTGAAGCTGCGGCGACCTCTCGAATTCAGTTGCGATGAAGAAAGGACAGCTTACATCGCTGCTCTGACCGCTCACCATCGCGAGAAGGACCCAAGTTCGGCGGGGACTGAGGCGGTTCGGCGAGAGGCTTTCGGCATTTAAGCTGTTTTGGCGAACGCGACTGTTCCCACGTACAACCGCGGCTAACGGGTTGTTGCACTAGTCTTAAACCAAATGGCAACCATTCGCCGATGGGCGTTGGCCGCGGTTGGCGTCTGAGCAACCGCCGCGAACGCGGTACGGCTCATTCAATCAACAGCCCGCTAACGTCCAAAAGGCTCACATGATTCTGCTAGATCATTCTCGCCTAATTGCTTAGAGCGTCGCGAAGAAGGCGGAGGGATCAAGATCGGCGGAATCGCCAGGCACTCTTGGGCAGTCGGATGGCTGGATTGGCTTTGGCCAACGCGGCATAAAGCTTCGTTCGGTTGTAGTGGTAGTTTTGCGTGATCTGGATCGATTCACCCGAGTTGGTTTGCATGATGATGGAGCTATGTTTGGCTTTTTGAGTTTGCGTGATTTCAACGATCTGGTTCACGGGAATTGAAAACGTGAAGGTTCGCGAGAGTGGATCGAAGACTTCGAAGGTGTCTTCCGTCACGACCATCCGGAAGGTTTCGTTTTTGACCCAGAGGTAAATGGCGGCGAGCAACAGGCAGACTTCCACCAGCGGGGTGACGATGTTCAGCCAAAAGATCAGTTGCTCGCTCTCTTCCGACGCTGGAAGGAAGCTCCGTGCGGCAAGGTACATCGCCAGCAAGACGACCATGTTCAGTAGCAAGATCATCGAGGTTCGACGCTGCCGACTCTCGTATCGATAAAGTTCATTCATGCGGAGTGATTTTCACGGAAAATTCGCGTGTTCCAAACGCGACTGGCCGGTTCAATGAGAAGGCGAGAATGCGGTAGGGTTGGTCGTGGTGTTGTCGCCCTCGAAAGGCTCACTCGAAAAGGATTGGCAACGTCTCGTTGCATTGCGATCCCGGTTGCCGAATTTGTCGGGTGGAGTTTACGTTGACGCTTGCCGAACCAATTCATCTGGCGAACAGGACAACGGATCCAATTCATTGAGCCCCATGACGAGCACTGAACTTCACATCGTTGCAGGAGCCGCCGGTGTTGGTAAGTCCACCTTTGGAAAGGATTTGGCAAGCAAGTTGGCTGGCGTTTTGTTGGATAGCGACACCGTCACTGAACCGGTGGTTCGAGCGGGTTTGGCCGCAGCGGGGTTGGATCCAGCTGACCGCGACAGTCCGGAGTACAAGCGGTTGTTTCGTGACGCGGTCTATGAATGTTTGTTTCATACCGCGGCTGACAATTTGCAACACATCCACGTCGTGATCGTGGGGCCATTCACTCGGGAACTTGGGGATCCAAGTTGGCCAATTCAACTTGCCGAGCGTTTTGGCGTAACACCGACCGTTTGGTATTTGAGTTGCGATGACGAACTCCGACGTCAACGGATCGAACAACGAGCCAACCCGAGAGACCAAGCCAAGTTGATTGATTGGCAGCAGCATGTTAGCGAAGCGCCGGTGGCAAAGCCCGCGTTCGCTGTTCAATTCGTCGATACGAGCGATTGAGAATGCGGTGGTTGTTCGACTCTCTGCATGCCGGGCTGTTGATTTAGTCGTCTACCGAATGGCAAAAATTAGCCGGTGGGCGGAAGCCCCGGTGGGCGTCTGATTAACCGCCGTCAACGCGGTACGGCTCACTGAATCAACAGCCCAATAGGGCTGAATCCACAGTGACTCAAGGTGCGGTGGCCATCGGCCCAATGTACTTTTTCGCGATCACCACGTTGTCTATGAAAATGTGCTGGTCGTGTGGAGATGCGGTTTTCCCGCCGTGGTAGAGGTTCATCCAGATCTGCTCGATTTTGAGTTCGTCTGTCAATCGAAACCGCATGTCCGTTTTCTCAAACGCCAAGTGCCCATCGACCCAGGCTCGCAAGATTCCATCCTTTTCGCCGGGAGTGTTCAGGCGGCAGTGTTGTTCGATGGTGTACCAGTGATTGGTTGTCAGGTACCCGCGGTAACCTTGGCTCCAAACCCAATGGGATCCATAGGTTCCCTTCATGTCGGCGTGGTAGCAGTAGAACCCAACCGGCGTTGTTCCTGCCAACGGATTGCCGGCGGGGATGGTCTTTTGAAACAATCCGCGAGCTGACCAGCCGTTGGTCCCATCGCTCTTTCGACCGCCCCAGCCTGCTCGCCCGTACGTTCCACTGATCCCTGGCAGTTTGCCGCCTTGAACGGTTTGGTTCCAATCGTCTGCCAAACGCAAGTGATAGCGAAAGTAGATTTCCTCGGGCTCGCTGCCGATCTGTTCATCGAACTTGTACAGCGTGTTCAGTGCCGTGAAGCCACCCTTTGGAATCCGAGAACGCAACGCTCTGCCTTGCAATGGAATGAATCCTTTGAAGCCAGTGTCAGGATCGACCGTGTCCACTTTGCCGTCGGGGCCGGCCTGAGTCCATTCGCTTTCCCAGTCCGCATGTTCGAAACCCGTCGCGAAAATCACGTCAGGGTCTTTCGCGATTCCGCGATCGTTTTCGTACTTGGCCGCGATTCCTAGGACTGGCGAAGTGGGGGCGTCGGTGTCGCCTTGATTGCAGCGGAACACTCCGATGCTGGCCGAACCAAACTGCTCGGGCGAATGCAGCAACAGCGTGGCGTTGGTGATCGTTCCAATGTCGGAGGCTTGTTCGAGATCGAATCGGACCAGCAGGTTTTCCGCCTCGGCGGAGACTCGCAGTTCGGGGGATTGCCCCTGGCAACGGAAAGTCGACTTGGTCAGGAATGTATCCGCGACCGCATTGAGGATGACCGTTCCGTTCTCGCCAGTCAGTTCGAGTTTGGGGTGAAGGTTTTTATCGGTGTTTTCTCGGCTGGCGAATGCAGTCCTGCCGGCTCCTTCGACGACACGTAAAAACAGTCCTTGATTTGGATGCGTTCCCTTGTCCCACTCGTTTACTAGCGTCGTTACATCCCAACGAACGGGTTTGAGAGTGTCCGTGTCGGAGACTTCGGCGATTGCATAGGGAGCCTCGCCTAGCTCGGTTCCTTCCGCGTCGCACCAATCGCCCATGAAGTGCGCCCATCGCAAGGAAGCCGCTTGGTTGTAATGCTCGCGATTGGCACCATCGTTGTGCTCCTTTGTGCCCTCTGCCCAATCGGATGGATCCGCCAACACCGAACCACATCCGAACGAAACGACCACCGCGGAGAAAAAGAAAACGTGGCTCACTGTGGAATGCTGCATTGGAAATCGGTAAGGTCACGAGGGTGCGAAGCGAACAACAACCAATGTACCCACTTGAATGCAACATGGCTGGACTCTTCCTATCACCTCAGCGGATCGATCGCGTTGGCCTCTGCCGTTGGGCATGGCGAATCGCGATGTTGCTGAAGGCGATGCTCCTGACGTTGGTCTGCCTGCAAGTGAGTTCGCTTGCGGAAACTCCACGCACGGTCGATGCTCAACGCTGGAAAACGCAAACGCTGGCGTCGATTGAAACAAAACTTCAGAATGCCGCGTCGGACGACGATCGCTTGGAATATTCCGCTCGGCGATCGTGGCTTCGTCGCTGGAAGCCAGGGGAAATGCCAACTGCCTCGGCCGCTGCACCGGATAAATCGGAAATGATGAAAGAGCCCGTGTTGGCAGATGTGCCGCGACCTGAGTCCGTCGATGCGGGTGCTTGGAAGGCGATCCTCGATTGGCAGAAACGGTTGATCGCGTCTGACACCGACGACGACCGAAAAGACAACTTGCGGACCACGATTGAATTGGCCAGCCAACTGGAGAAATCGCTGGCGGATCATCTTCCGGCTGATTTGCAATCGCTGGCAACACCCACAGGTTGGGCACTTGCGTACACGCGATATCGGCTAGGGAGGGCACTGGCGTATCGCGAGTTGCCGGAGGTTCGAGAGCGATGGCCGATTGCTAACCCGGACGAATATGAGTCGCGGTTGGTCGCAGCTTTTCAGCGGCTGACGGAGCAAACGCAAGGTGGTCGTCGCGAATTCATTCTTTTGCAGGACCGAATGTTTCGGCGGGCTGGGAAGAAGGGGCGAGCACTCGAATTGTTGGGAGCCAACAGGCATTCCATTGAACCGAAATGGTATCTCAAGAAGCGGCGTGATTTGCTGCAGGAACTTGGTTGGGATCCACCCTACCGAGAAGCGGCCCGACTGTACCTTCAAGCAGGCTACGTTGACGAATGATGCTTTCAATTTCCAGCACTGATATTCAGCTTCCATCGCCACGCCCGCATGGGCTGGCCAAGTACCGCGATCTCACCGAAATGGCTCGAGGCGGCAACGGGGTGCTGTATGCCGCCTACGACCAAATCGTGGGCCGCACCGTGGTGCTCAAGATGCTGTTGCCGGAACACCGCTTGGACCGCGGGTACCGGCGCCGTCTGCTCCGCGAAGCACGGGTGACAGCTCAACTGGAACACCCGGGAACCGTGCCAGTGCACGAGATCGGCGAGGATGATGAATACGGAATCTACTATGCGATGAAGCGGATTTCGGGCGAGAATTTTTTCTCGGTGCTACGTCAGCTTGCAAAGGGCGATGAGAAGGTGGCCGCTGCTTTCCCGCTGCACCGACGGATCGAGATTATTCGAGACACCTGCCAGACGCTTGTGTTTGCACACGCGGCTGGTGTGATTCATCGTGATGTTAAACCGGAAAACATTTGGGTGGGTAACTTTGGTGAAGTCACGCTGTTGGACTGGGGATCCGCCAAGGTATGGGGGGCGCCAACTCTGGATGAAGGTCGCTATGCCGTCGATACAACACCACCCAGCGAATTCAGTCCCGCGCCGCCGAGCGAGTCTGTTCCGACGCCAAAGGTTCAACACGAAGAACATACTTATGAGCTACCAACATTGACGCCAGCCAATTTGTTGATCGGTACACCGACATACATGTCACCGGAACAGATTGCCAATCGAGACATCGACGAACGCAGCGACGTATTCTCCGCGGGAGTCTGCTTGTACGAAGCCATGGCAATCGCGGAACCCTTCCGTGGCAAAGATCGCAATGAAACGTTCGAGAACATCTGTATGCGTCAGCCAACGCCACCGAGCGAACGTTCTCCCCAGCATCACATTCCCAAGGAAGCGGACCGGATCGTCTCCAAAGCGATCGCCAAACAAACCGCGAGTCGATATCAAACGATGCGTGAGCTGATCACGGATCTGGACGAGCTGATGCTGACCGTCCGCCAAGACGAGAGCAAGTGAAGTTCGTGGGTTGACCCGACTTTCTTGTTAAATGAATTCGACGGAGCAGGAACCGGTGAAGCAATTGGTTGCTGATTCAATGGGGCATGTGCCGTGCGCACGCAGAGGTCGTGCCGTTTTTTGATGCCGCTTTTGGGCAGATTTACACACGGTGCACCTCTCCCGAAACGAAGTTTGGGGAGAGGATCTCAAATGCAGAAAACCGCCAAAACACAGCATCAGAAAACAGCACTGCCTCGTCTTACGGACGGAGTTCGCTGATATTGATTTGGTTGGGGGCGTTGTGGGGATTCAGTTTTGTTGGGAGGAATCACAGGCTGGAAGCCTATGCCACTTTATGGGGACCAGTTGAAGCAGGTTTTCTGCTCGGAGAGTGCCCAGAGTTGGGTGGCGGCTTCTTGGTTCAGGGCGAGAGGTTCGAGCGGGCATTCCCCGACGCGGCCGACTGTTTCGGCTCTCTTGGTTGGGCCGTACAAGGCTTGAGGTTTCAGACTTTCTTCGGTGGCGCACATGACTTCGGGCCACGAGCCTCTCTCGGCGGATTGAGCGATGAAGGGTGAGATCAGTTTCCACAGCAGCTTCATCGGCAAACTGGCGGTTTCGTTTAGCAAGTTGGTTCGCGATGCACCGGGATGACAAACCCGAACCTGAACGTGCTTGCCGGCCGCTTCCACGCGTCGCTGAAGCTCGTAGGCGAACATCATTTGCGCCAGCTTGCTTTGTGCGTAGGCGTTCCACGCGGTGTAGTTTTGGTCGAAGTTCAAATCTTCGAATTGAATCTTCTTCAGCCCCATTTTGTACGCGTTGCTGCCGACGACGACGATGCGGCCACGTGATTGTTCGATCCGGTCGAACAGCAATCCGCACAGCAGGAAATGACCGAAGTGGTTCACTCCGAGTTGGCTTTCAAAGCCGTCCACGGTGAGTTCTTGCTTGGCCACTTGCGCGATCGCAGCATTGCAGATGAGTGCATCGATTTGAGGAACCGTGTCGAGTAGTTCCGATGCCGCTTCTCGCACGGAATCCAGCACCGCCAAGTCCAAACGCACGAAGTTCACATCAGCGTCGTTGCCGAATTCCTGTTTCAAGGTCTCGATGGCGGCGGCTGACTTTTCTGCGTTGCGGTTCATCATCACGACTTTCGCACCCTTGGTCAGGAGAGTCCGAGTCGCTTCGAATCCCGCACCGGCATTGGCGCCGGTGATGACATAGGTTTTGCCTGGGAGCGAACCGAGTCGCTCGGGAGTCCAGCCTTGAGGGCCAAGTTGTTTTGTAGTGGTCATAGTTTGGTCTCTGTTTTGATGCGCGACGTTGGAAAGACGCTTGAAGGTGGCTATTGAGGCTGCATCAATTGGCGAATCGTTGATTCAAACGTGCGATAAAAGTCGACTTGGTGGCCACGGAATTCATCTTCTTTCATAAGCGTTGAGACTTCCTCAGAAGGGTGAGCAAGCGGCCAGAGTCCTGCGATCACGGCGTGATGTTGAATGATGAATTCTTGAACGGCAGCAGCCGACATTTCTGGCCGCACGGATTGCAGGGCCGCCGAACATCGTTCGAGCGGTCCAAGGAGTGATCGCTTGAATTCGCGGAGAAAGTCGGTTGTCAAATTACGTTCCAGCACCGAGGCCAAAACGACCGTCAACCGACAGAAACGGTCGCGGTTGCGAATCGCCTCGGTCAGCGATTTCGCAATTCGTTTTGGCGTGGGAGAACGAAGTCGCTTGAGTCGGTTTTCGACGTCGAGCAACCAATCGTGGAGTTCCTCGCGGTAGAGGCAAATGAAAACCTCCTCCTTCGTACTGAAGTAGTGGTACAGGCTTGCTTTGCCGAGTCCCGCCGTCGCAGCGACGTCTCGCATCGAGATGTCCGCGAGCTCCTTTTCATCAAAGAGCGTGGCCGCGGCCTCCAGGATGGTGGCAACACGCTCCGCCTTCTGGCCTGGTTGGCGAGCCCTTTGCCAGCGCATTGGTGGATCCTCCTTCATTGACATGGATCGAAACGACCGTCGGTCGGTTGTTAGTCGACCGTCGGTCGAGTGTCTAGTCACCCGAACAAAATGGCAAGGCAGCGTCAAGACCGCAAGGACGCCAAAATAGAAATTGCGTACACCACCATCGGTTCAACACACGAAGATCGCGGCACTTGTTTTGAGTGTTCCCAAAGGCATCGGCTCTGATCCGACTCACCTATCCGCGCATCGGAGGCGTGACGATTCGCTTTCTTGAGGAGACCTTTGCGGGAACATTGATCTTCGCGAATCAACACCAGTGGTTTGTCACCGATGAAAGTTTGGGCTAATCGTAGTGGACGAGGCCACGAGTCCTGGAATTTGAAGCCAGTTCAGGACTCGTGGCCTGTTCCCCACCCTGAAAACGAGTCGTGACAGACAACTAGTCAGAGAGGCAATTTCAGTGGTGAAGGACGCTGCGTCGAAGAACGAAGGGACTCCGAAGCGGCTTTGTTTCGACATGACTTGGTAAGACGATGTCGCAACTGGCGTCGGCTATTTTTTCAATCGGACGCGAACGGAGCCTGGTCCGGCTTGGCGGTCCTTTTGGACTTCGAAAAGATCGATCGCCTCGAACATATCGCTGAGCTTTGGGAAGCCGTAGGTGCGATGACTGAAAGGTCCTTGGTTCGAGATATGGGCTCCGACTGGTCCGAGCGCCGCCCAGCCATCGTCATCGGCGGCTTCCTTCACCGCGGTGCGGAGTGTGTTCATGAGCTTGGTGTTCTGTTGTAGCGACGACACCGAGCTTTCTCGCCTTCTCTTCGGCGGCGTCTTGTCATTGGGTTCTTCATCCAAGTAGATGAAATGGCTGCAGGCGAGGACGAATGGCGCCGGCGAATTCTGGCGTCCGAATCCGATGACTTGTTTACCATCTTCCCGCAAGCGGCAGACTAGCGGAGTGAAGTCGCAATCTGATGAGACCAAACCAAACGTGTTGACCTGTCGCGTGTAGAGAATGTCCATCGCATCGATCAGCAACGCCATGTCGGTTGCGTTTTTTCCCTTGATCAGATCGAAACATTGAGTCGGTGCAATCGCGTACTCATGCAGTACGTTGATCCAACCCTCCAGGCCTCGTTTCGTCCAGTTCCCATACGCCTTTCGAATGTTGACGACGCCGTAGGTGGCAAGTTCGGAAATGATGAAGTCGATCTTGGAGGACGGTGCGTTGTCAGCATCAATCAGTAGCGCGATGCTACCTTCGGGACTGGCGTTGGGCATGAATGTTGATTGCTCCGGAGAAACGAGCGTCGTAGCGGTGCGTCTCGCAATACAAGCAAGCAAAGCAAGACGGTGGAAGGATGAAGAGCCAATTGACGAATTACGTCAACGCATTTTCACTACCAAGCAGCCACCCATTGTAGCGACCCCAATCACCGCCATGCATCACCTGCATTTAGCTGACACTCAGTCCCAAACGATCCAGGACAAGAATCCCATCCCATCAATTGTCATCCAGGCAGGTCGGCAGGAAGGATCGGGCACAACCATAGGAGTCGTTTTGGCGTTAGCCCCGGTTGTTGGTGGGAGTAGTGACGTTTTCCAAAACAGGTCAAATGCCAAAAGACTTCTGCCCCCCTGCTTCGACCCAATCAAAGAACGATTGAAGACGTTCCATTGAGCTTGTTGGCTTCGTCTTTGTCCTGGTGAAACACTCCTCCACCGCGATCCAAGATGTTTGATGTCGGGGTTCCAGTGCACTCTTGAAGCCAGAGGCACTGACAACACCCGACGCTGTTTTCCACACGTCTCAGCGAAGCCCGACTTCACTGGAGACCAACGCACCGCGATCATCGGTTAAAGTCACGAGCCATGTGTTGGCTTCCGCTGGAAGTCCCTTTGCCATGATTTCTCCATCGGCAATCACGCCTTGGATGTGTTTCCATTTGCGTTTGGATCGGAGGCCGGTCTCTGTCGTGTAGTGCAAGCGGGCTTGTGTGATCTTGGTGGTGGATTGGAATGGAAGCGTGACGGTGCCGTTGTCGCTGACATGCATCTGGCCAACCGTTGGCAATGGAGTCGTGTTCTTGAGCAGTGAATCCACGAAGATCTGGATCTCCGGCGGGTTCCATCCCGCTTGGTGACCGTGTGGCATTCGAGGTTCGATGCGCAGCGTGCGCGGGCCCTGCACTTCAGAATACGATTTGGCATAGCTATCAAGCACATAGTGAATGTCATGCGTACCGTTGACCCACAGCATCGGGACGGTGCATTTGTGAAGGAGACTTCCCGGGTCGTACGCAGCCACCCAGGCGTCGCGGCGGTCGCCAAGCCGGTCAATGGAAGGTTTTTGAACGGATTCACCTTCGTGCAAGAACCCGCATCCGTAGACGGGCACCGCGGCTTTGAAACGGTCGTCCAGCGAAGCCGCCAAGCAAGTCGTGTAGCCGCCCCAACTGATTCCGGTCACGGCGGTGCGTTCAGAATCGATGTCGGGAAAGCTTCGGATCAGGGTGTGAGCCCGGATCACATTCGCTGCTGCGTGATAGGGCCAGTCGTCATCGATCGTTCCGCCGATGCTGTCAAATTTTTCGTTGTGCCCGTCCGCTGGGCCGCCTTGCACAAGTCGAACACGGGTTTCTCGTTTGTGTCCGACGTGCGGTTTCAATTTGCCCGACTCGTCGAACTCAGGAGGTGGAGGTCGACGCCCGCCCAAGTCCATCGCGATCGCGGCATACCCACGGTTCGCCCACATCCAAACCCAATCGGCGAATGCGGTGCCGCCGCCGCCATGAATGAGTACGATGCCCGGATAGGTTTCGTCTTTCTCGCCGATGCCCAGTGTTGTCGGGGAGGCATAGAAGGCAAAGACTTCAGTTGCATGCCCGTCGTATTTCTCACCAGCGTAGATCAGCGACTGGATTTTCGAGGACGGATTCTCGATTCGATAGGCTGGCACTTCCGTCTTGAGTCGTTCGATCGGCCAGACCCCGGGGGCCGGGACGCTCGCTTCGTCATCAGCGTGAACCCAAGGAGTCAGCCAGCAAAGCGAAAGCAGGATTGCAGCGAAAGAGCGAGAGAACATCATGGAGCGGGCAATGCCGTCGGAGGTGTGAAGCCGGTCTGAAAACGCGTTGGTCTTTGGTCATTCCATATGATAGCGGAAGTACCTTCGGAGTTTGTTACCGTGCTCGTGCAAGACCGGGGCGAACCTCCAAACGGCTCACACGTTTCTGCCCGATCATGCTTGCCCAACTGCTTCTTTTTCGTTTAGTTCGTTTTTTCCGAACAGTTTTTGGTCGAGGGATAATTTGCCGGGGCCGGTGATGAAGATCACTGCATAGGTTGCGAGGTAGACGGCGGCCAGTTCTTTGACCTTCCACGGATCGCTGCCGTGAACCAAGAACAAGGCGACGAACATTGTGAACGCGAGGCCCAGAACCGCGACGCGTGTTCCCAGGCCGAGGATCAACAAGATGGAGCAACCGACTTCGGTGGCGATGGCGCACACGAGGCTCAGTTGATGTCCCATGCCGAGCGGGTCGGGGAAGCCTTCCGAGATTGTTGAGAAGCCCATGACCTTTTGCAGGCCGTGAACCATCATGAAGCAACCAAACGCAACGCGGAGGGCGAGCAAACCAAAGGAAACTTGCTTGGGCGAGCTGAGGAAGATTTGTTGTTTCATTGTCGTCTGCGGGGATTGTGGCCGGTTCTCGGTTGATGAACGATTGCAAATGAAATCGCTCTTCCAAGATTCATTCCGCCACGTGATTCTGGTTCGGGGCGAGGCGAATTGGTTCGGTCGCTGTCCTTGCCGTGTGTCTTGGGGCTTGGCCTATGTCGGGCAGTGCCCGCCACTGGTTTGGCTTATCATTTCGTTCGCCTTGGTGGTGGGATGTTTGGCGGCGTGTCGGGTTCCCTCTTTCTCTTTTCTCTCTCGTTGACTTTGCAAGATTGTGATGAAGCTTCTTTCTGGTGCTCGTTTGACTGGCGTGGTCGCGTTCTTTGGTCTCGCAACAATCCTCGTTGGGACGGTTCATGGCGAATCCGTTCCAGCGGGGTTGCTTGGTGATTGGTCGCTGGACCTGTCCACAGGCGAACCGGCTTGGATGAGAGTGGAAGAGCAGGCAGGCAAGCCGGTTGTGTCATTGCGGATTTATGTAGGCTCGGCCGGGCCATATCGCGATGTCGAAGTGATCGACGGACGCGTCCAGTTTGATATCGTCAAGAAGTCGAAAGGCAAACGCGTGAGCACGACCCGTGTGACGTTTGGGTTGGTGAACGATGAATTGGATGGTGTGATGGTGAGAACACACGCCAATCGGCAACCAGAACATGTGACGTTCACGGGGACGAAGATCTCTGCCATGCCTGCGGATCGTCCGGACCTTTCCCAGGTTCGGTTTGGGCACCCGATCAGCTTGTTCAATGGAAAGGACATGACTGGTTGGACGACCCATGAGCCGAACAAAAAGAATGGTTGGTCGGTGGTCGATGGCGTATTGCAGAACAACACGCCGAAGACCGATTTCAGTGCGACCGGCGACCACGCCAATTTGAAGACGGAAGCATCGTTTGAGGACTTCTGGTTGCACCTTGAATTTCTCGTCGGGTCACAACGCAACAGTGGAGTTTACCTGCGAGGCATGTACGAGGCTCAAGTGGTGGACCGTGACAGCCGGATGCAAGGCATCCAAGGTGTGGGAGCGATCTTCCGTGAGATCCCACCTTCGATGAACGCGGGGCGAGCAGGAGGCGAGTGGCAAATGTACGACATCACGTTGGTGGACCGTCACGTGACCGTGGTGCTCAATGGCGAGAAGGTCATCGACAATCAACCGGTTTCGCGACCGACCGCGGGAGCGATCCACACCAACCCGGATGAGCCCGGACCGATTTACTTGCAAGGCGACCATACCAATGTGTCGTATCGGAATCTCTACTTGGCTCCGGTGGTTCAGCCCTGAGCGATCAATCGTCATCACGAATTCTGGTGGACGCTGGATCATCGCTGCCATTGCCTGGTTCCGGTAAAACAACGGCACTCCGTTTCCAACCACCTTCATGCCTTGTCCATCAATCACAACCATGCTTTCGTTTCAAATGATCTTCCGGGTGGGTTGCTTTGCAGTTTGTCTCACTGGAATGGCGGTCGCCCAAACGCCGAAGGAGCCCGTCTCGCCGGAACCAACCGAATCCGGGATTTCCTATGGGGATCATCGCAAGCAGACGTTGATGTTTTGGAAACCGACGGTTGCCACGGACGGTCCGTCGCCGTGCGTCTTTTACATTCATGGAGGAGGTTGGCGTGGCGGATCGCAGACGGATGCGAACTTGATGGGAATGTTGCCGCAGTTGTTGGAATCGGGGATCACTGTCGTTTCCGTTCAGTATCGGTACATCCAAGACGCTTTGGCTGGACATGTCACGCCGCCGGTCAAGGCACCGATGTCGGATTGTGCTCGCGCGTTGCAGTTCGTGCGTCATCACTCAATGCGATTTGGAATTGATCCGGATCGAATGATCGCGGTGGGGGGATCGGCCGGTGCGTGCACTTCGTTGTGGTTGGCTTTGCACGATGACATGAAGGATCCATCGAGCGAGGATCCGATTGCACGCCAGTCCACTCGATTGATGGGGGCTGCTGTGATCCGTCCTCAAACAACGCTCGATCCGAAGCAAATGCGGGAGTGGACGCCGAACAGTTGGTATGGCGGCCATGGGTTCGGCCGGTTCGCGAAAAAGGGTGACAAGAAACCGGCCCAATTCGCGAGGTTTTTGGCGGCGAGAGAAGACGTTCTTCCGTGGATCAAAGCGTACTCGCCGATCGAGCACGTCTCGTCGGATGACCCGCCAATCTACATGTTCTACAGCGATGTGCCGAAGATCGGGCAGAAGCAAGGCGACCCGACGCACACATCCAATTTCGGCGTGAAGCTGCAGGAGAAGCTCCATGAGTCAGGCGTTGAGTGTGAATTGCACTACAAGGGAGCCGATGTGGAGCACACAACGGTGCTGTCGTATGTACTGGATCAATTTTCGGTGAACGCGAATTGAGCTTGCAAGAATGATTTGCGACGACGAGGCAATCGATCGAAGCACCGTTGTTGTTCTTGGCAAAGGAATGTCAGCTGCCGACGGGTGAGGTGTGTTTTTTCTTGGACGTGATTAACATCGTCGCTGTTGTGTCGAGAGTCTCTGTTTTATCGCCAGATGTGATTGCGTTTATGTCACCGTACAACGCTTATCGTTTTTTGTTCGCTATTTCAATTTGTTGCGGACTGTTGGTTTGTTATGGGTTGGTTGGCGGTCAAACGGGTTGGGCTCAACCGGCCGGTGAGCGTGAAATCGACGAGACGCGTCCCGCGATTTCGTTGGATAATCTTGTTGATTGGCCGACGTTTCTTGACCAGCGCGATTGGCAGCGTGACACGATGTCGCGTTCGTGGGACGAAGCACCTTTCACGGGCAACGGTGAACAAGGCACGCTGGTTTATCAAACCGATGATCGGACGATCCGGTTCGATGTCGGTTGTTCGGCTGCTCACGACCATCGGCCATGGGACGAAGACGATTTGTCGGAAAAGCATGTGGAAGTGCTCAACCGCGGACGGCACTTCATCGGTCATCTTGAACTTCGCTTGCCCGCCGACATCTCCGGCGGAGCCTCTCGCATTGGATTGTGGAACGCGGAAGCCAGTGGGACGATTGAATCTGCGGAGGGGAATGCGAAATGGACTGCAATCACTCACGCGACCGAACCGGTGATCCATTGCGAACTGCATACGGCTGGCGAGCTGAGCGATGCTGAGTTCGTCTATGTTCCGATGTTGCCCAAGAGCCCCAGGGCGGTGCGAGCGAAGGCGGAACGAAAGGATCCACATCCGGCGCCAAAGGTCACCAAAACGGAGGACGGAATTCAATTGATCGTCCAGGACCTCGTGGCTGGCGGCCAGACCGCGGTTGCTTGGACGACGCGGCGTGACGCCGACCGGACGCGGCTGTGGTTGAGCGTTCAGCACTCGTTTCCGGAATCCAATGCGTCCGATCGCGTCGTCGCGGCGGTCCGTTCGGCGATGAGTGCCGATCATGAATCATGGATCAAAAGTCATCGCGAGTGGTGGCATTTGTACTACTCGCAGAGTTTTCTTCAGACGGGCGATCCGTTTTGGGATTCGTTCTATTGGATCCAGCAATACAAGCTTGCCTGCGCGACCCGCGATCAAGGGTGGATCATTGATAACCAGGGACCTTGGTTGCAGCCGACGGCATGGAGTGCGACTTGGTGGAACCTTAATGTGCAGTTGTCTCATGCGGGTGGCTACACCGCGAATCGCCGCGGAACGGTCTCGGCGCTTCGTCAGAAGCTGCACGACAACCAAGAGCATTTGATCGAGAACGTCGCGGAGCCATACCGACACGATTCATCCGCGATGGGGCGATCTTCATCGGGTTGGGATCTGATCGCTCATGCTGGTCAGCCAGGTGGGCGTCCGGAAATGGATCCAAAGATCGGTGCGGAATGTGCCAATCTGCTGTGGGCGTTGCACAACGTTGACTTGGAGTATCGGTATTGGGTGGATGATTCCATTCGCGATGAAACCTTGTATCCGTTGCTGACTCGGGCGGTCAACTATTACCGGCATTTCTTGAAGCGGGACGCAAACGGGACGCTGCATCTTCCGAAAACCTTCAGCCCTGAATATCGATTGGCGGAGGACTGCACGTATGACTTGGATTTGTTGCGTTGGGCGATCAATCGACTGATCGAGCTTGCCGAAGAAAAGCAATTGTCCGTTGAGGACGAGCCGTTGTTACCGGTTTGGCGAGGACTCTCGGAGAACTTGGTTGCGGTGCGGACCAACGAGACCGGCCGAGCTGTGGGACGAGACGTTTGGTTGACCAATGGGCATCGACATTGGTCTCATTTGATGGCGATCTATCCGTTGCGGACGATCACTCCCGATTCGGAAGAAGCCCGTGAGTTGATCGAGCGAAGTCTCAAGCATTGGCGTTCGTTTGGCCGCGGCATCGCTGGTTATTCCTACACCGCCAGTTCCTGTATGGCGTCACTGCTTGGCGATGGTGATTCGGCTCTGGAGTACCTGGAGCAATTGCGTCCGTATCTGAAGCCGAACACTTTCTACTCAGAGATTGGATTGCCGGTGATGGAGACACCGTTGCATGGTGCGACGGCGATGCAAGAAATGTTGCTGCAAAGTCATGGTGGGAAGCTAGCGATCTTTCCCGCCGTGCCAACACGTTGGCCAGACGCGAAGATGATGCGTTTTCGCGGCGAGGGCGGATACCTCGTTAGCAGTGTTATGGAAGATAGCAAATGTCGATGGGCATTGATCGAGTGCACCGTTGGCGGAGACGTCGATGTGGTGCTGCCGCCTGGGACTTACAAGTGGAGCAAGAATGGGGCTCCCGCGAGCGTGCAGGATGCTTCGGGAGCGTTGCCGCTTCAGACAGTGAAAGGCGACCACCTGCTCGTTTGGCTGGCGGAGTAGGCTGGGCCATCGCCGGTCGAAGTGTCTTCTTGGACTGAGGCTGGACGCCCGCCGCCAAGTCGTCGGTCGTGGTGATCGTCGCAAACGTGATGCGCACGACGGGGCGGATGTGTGGCTCTGGCGATAGTCGATTGTGAATTTGTCGCGAGTCATTGCCATGCCATCAAACGAAAAAACGCCGACCACGAATGGCCGGCGTTTTATCGCTTCAATGGAATGTAGTCAGCGGACTACATCTTTGGATCTGGTGGTGGATCCATGTCCGCGTTGGCTGCTTCCGGATTGTTGTCCAAGTATTCCTGGATTTGGTCCGGGTCGGACGAAGGACCGGATTCTGATTCGCCGCAGCCGACCGTTGTTGCGATGAACGCAAGCAGGGCCAGAGCGAGAAGGTTTGTAGTTGGGATTCGCATTGGATCAAAATTCTCCCGAGAGGACTTCTTTGGCGCTGCGTGTGCCGAGAGCACCCCACAAGCCGTATGGACTTTCCGACCCGGGTGTCGATGCGGGGTCGTTGTGTTGAGCGTGAGCTCCGACCTGTCCGCGATCTGCATTGCCGGCATCGATGGAATCGGTGATGAATCGAACTGCACCGTCACCCATCAACACGTGGCATCCACCTTGGTGGCGACTTCCCATGGGGCACGTCGCAATGGAAACGATGTTGGTGTTGTTGATGCACAACGGCGAGTTAGGAGACAGGATCGTGAAGACTTGTTGGCTGACAGGACTGCCGTAAGCCCACTTCATGCCTCGAGTTTGTTCGTCGCTGCCGATCTTGGGGGCGGAGCTGAGCCAAAATTGAGGACGCTCCGGATCGACGAAACCTTCGCACGATGTGTTGCCACCGATGTTCAGCAGGTTGACTGCACCGTCGACAGGTTTGGTGCGAGTGTCGCTGTCGCCCAAGTCGGTGACGATCTCACCGAAGGCGATTGTGTTGGACAGGCCGTCCAAGACATCACGGAAGGCTGACTTTTGTTGGTTGCGGAAAAATCCACGCTGAGAGGCTCGAACGCGAGTTTGGTAGGACGAGTTGCTTGTCACCACACCGTTGGCTCGGTTTCGATAGCCACCCCAGGTCGTGTCGGTCGAGTCACCGAGGCATGGTCCGTAGTTCGTGCGTCCTTGGCCGGGCAAACCGAAGCCGGGGTCGCTGGGGCAACGCAACATTGGAAGGCTGGTCATCCAAGGAGCGTAGAAGCCGCCTGCTGCGTTGGTTGCTGAATTGAGTGGACGGCCGGGCCAAGGTCCCATGGGAGCGTAGACATTGCCGATGCCGGCGGATCCTTCGGTGACCTGGTAGGGATTGCTGATTTGTTCCCACAAGCCTTGTTGTTCGAAGAATGGGGTCAAGCCGACAAGGCACGAGAGGTCCAGACGGTTGTTGCCTGTTGCTGCGGACCAAGCGTTGGTGCCGGTGCCGTGCGTTCCGCCTTGCTGCTCGGGAACTTGGTTGTACGCCGAGTGGTAGTTGTGCAACGCCAAACCGATCTGTTTGAAGTTGTTGCTGCAGCTCATTCGACGGGCCGCTTCGCGAGCCGCTTGAACGGCGGGGAGCAGCAACCCAACGAGGACGCCGATGATGGCGATGACAACCAATAGTTCCACCAAGGTAAAACCACGCTGGCTTGCGCGAGATGTAGTGCGCATGAGGTCTCCATGAGATTGAAGAGAAGAATAGAAAGCCGACTCAGGGTAGAAATTGGAGAAACGATCGCACCGCGTGATTGCGGCTCGGGGGAATGGATATGCGACATTGTCTGCCGCGGGGTTGCAATGGTCAGGGGGCAGTCGGCTGTGTGCGGCGATGGTTTCACGCGGTACCAGGGTGAGACGCTGGCGGCTGATTCGGTCCAATGGCCTTAGAGCGTTGGTGCTCGTGGAATACGGGTAATGTTGTGGTTGTTCGCTCTTGAATCCCGTTAGAGGTCTTTGGTGTCCCGTTAGTGGAAATTCTCGCGTGGCAACTGTGCCTGAGAATTCGGTGCGAATCAAATGCTTTGGGAGCTGCAATCAGCGGCCAATCGAAGCCTGTCTTTGGTACGGATTTGCGACACGCGAAAGAGGGGGCGATGGCGGAAAAAGTTTGATGTTTTCTGGGCAGTCGGGGCTTCTGGGGGACGGTGATACTCGCCAGTTCCCATGTCCGGCCTCGCCCTCGTGTACGCCTGAGCGGCGTCGCTCTACCTCTCCGCAAACTTTGAATCGGGGGAGGTGCGTCATTTGGAAGTCTGCCAAAACGCAGTACCAGAAAACTGCACGGGCTCTGAAGATGCCGGGGGTGTCGGTTTGGAGTGTCCGGGGGACGTGCGGCGGGCGAACGTCGGGATCTCGCTCGGTTCTGTATCTCGTGTGCGGTTGCGGTCGGGAGGCGGAATTTGGTATCGCGAGAGGCTCCCTATTGAGGTGCCCAAGTGGCTGATCCTGACGAATCCAAAAATGACAACAGCGCACCGGCGAGCAAGCGGTCCAAGACCACTGTGCTTTCGCTCGCGTTCGTGACGATGTTCACGATGGTTGGATTTGCCTACATGTTCTCGATCGTGGCGGGTGGTCGAGAGATCGATGCGATGCAGGCCATGAATTTGGCGTCCGCCCAATACGTGGCGGGCAACATCGTGGTCGCTGGTGACCTTGCCGAGCGATCGGGGTTGGACCAGCTGAACGAAGAGCACATGGAGCTGTATCCGATGCAGCAGTTCTTGATCGGTGCGGGCACGCACGCGAGAGCTAACCAAGCGGTGTCGCCTCGAGATCGCCATGAGCAGATGGAAAAGGCGTTGCCTTATCTGCAGCGAGCCCACGACCTGGGGTTTCCGGAAGGCCGGGATTCCGAAGGGCATCGGATGTTGGGGTCGACCTTGCATGCGATGGGACGGCACGCGAACGCGGCGAAGCATCTGAGGCAGGCTGTTGAGATCGACTTGACGCTGCGTGCTGAGTTGCTGCCCTTGCTGGCTCGTTCACTCGCGTCATCGATCACCGCCAAGCCGGACGAAGCGCTTCGAACGATTGAGGCTCACTTGGAAGAGTCGAGTTTGGATGAACGTCGCCGAAGCGAAGCCGAGATCCTGAGGATCGAATTGCTGAATCAACTGAAGCGGTATGATGATTCGCTCCCCGTGATCGCTCGTGTCGAAGAAGACATTGACGGCGCGGTGAGGTCACAAATGCCGTGGGCATTGCAGCTTCGTGACCAGCTGAGTTTGCAGCGAGGTTTGGCGAGAGTGGGACGCGTGATTGAAGCGTTGCCGCCGTCAATTTCGGCTCAGTTGATCGCCGGTGTGCCAATCGTTGCCGGACGTGAGTTGCCTGAAGAAACAAAGGCCGAGCTGAACGATGTCATCAAGGTGTTGGACCAATTGCAGCGTGAAGCGGATCCCAAGGTCGCCGGCAGTGCCCGTTTGTTGGTGGCTCAGTCGTATCTGTTGCTAAATGATCCCGATCTTGCATTGGCCCGGCTGACTCAAGCGAGACAGCAGCGTCCATTCGATGACCGTGGACTCGAAGGTGGTATTTCGGAAATCGAGTTGTTGGCCAGTCGAGGCATGGGCGAAGACGTGGCACAAACATCACGCTACTTGGTTCGAGAGATTGGCCAAAGTCAGTACTTGGACTTTCCCGAAATCGTTCGAGAGAACGTCAAGCAACGAATCATCGACGCGATCGCGATGCTGCGTGGCGCCGGTCAGTTCGCACCGGCGGTCGAAACAGCCACCGTCACTTCTCCGGTGCTCGGCGTGGCAAGTTCGCACAGCCAAGCCGGGATCGCTTACCGAGATTGGGGCGAAGCAACATTGGCGGCTGGGTTGGGTCCAGGTGGCGAACTGTCCAGAGATGCATCAGTCTTGGCACGAGAACAGTTCCGTGGTGCGGGCGACGCATTTGCCGCGGCTGCGAAGGAGCAATTCGACACGGAAGAATATGTGCCGACGCTTTGGTTGGCGATTGAGTCGTATCAAAAGGGACGTCACTTTTCGCGAAGTGCCGTGTTGTTGGAAGACTACCTTCGATACGAAGAACGTGGGCGGATCCCGCGAGCCCTGGTGGCGCACGGGCGAGCCTTGCTCGCAGACGGAAACGCGAAGGGGGCGATCGATTCGTTGCAAACATGCATCATCGAATATGACCGCGACCCGATGCGATATGACGCTCGATTGTTGGCTGCTCAAGCGGCCGCGGATTTGGGCGATCGAGAACGTGCACGCGAATGGTTGGAAGCCAACCTCAGCGACGGCCAGTTGACTCCGCAAAGTCCTGCTTGGCGAGACTCGTTGCTGACGTTGGGCGAAATGTTGTTCGCGGAAAGTTTGTCACAAACATTGAGGTCGCGAGAGTTGGAGTGGAGCGAGCGTGTGGAAGCGTTGCGTGCGACTCGTCCGACATTGCAATTGGCAATGCGACGATTGGATGAGGCGGTGAAGCGATATTGGCCAATGCCGCGAACACAAACTGCCGCGTACTCGTTGGCTCGCGGGCATTTGTTGACGGCGGAGTTGCCGGAAGTTGAACTGGAATCAACGGAGCTTCAGGACACGGCTCGTCGTGGGCTCAGTCAGAAAGCCAATGCGGGTCGGCAGGCCGCGCTGGATCAATTCGCGATGCTGTCGAACTACTTGCAGAACCAACAGCGCGACAGCGACTTGAGTGACAAGCAGCGGGCGTTGCTTCGCAATTCGTTGATCGGCCAAGCGGACACGCTTCGAGACATGGGCCGATTCGCGGAAGCCGCGGACGCTTATCGTGACATGGCGTTGCGGTACATGAACGAGCCGGCTTCCCTCGAAGCTTTCTTGGGGCAGTCACAAATGATGCGAAAGATCGGTCGCGTTCGTGAGGCGGATCTTTTGATCCGGCAAGCCAACGTGGTGCTCGGAAGGATCGGCGCACAATGGGACGACGAATTTGACATGGTCACGCGGTACGATCGTGCTGGTTGGGAACGCTACTTGGCCTGGATGGTCGAAAGGCTCGACCAAGGGGCACAGTTGACCAACCAAACGGCACCCTGATCGACGCGTCGCGTTTGTTGGATGGAAGGTTGCGTTGACTTGCAGCACGCGGCGGGTGGATACTGCGGTTCGCTCAGCCGCGTTTGTTTGTGGTCCGATCAGATTGGGGCCATGACGTGAGCATCGATTCATCAAAGGATTGGAACGAGAACATGGAAGCGATCATCGATCGTCGATTTGAATTGCTGCAGTTGCTGTTGGAGTTAACCGTCCAGCAGGAAGCCGCGATTTCGGACGGGCACATGAACGAGTTGATGCGAGTGCTGAGTCAGAAGCAGCGTGCGGTGGAGCAATTGGTTCAGGCATCGGAGCAGCTCAAGGCCGAGCGAGCACGGTTGGGCGAGGCGCATCGTGTCTCCGAAGAGCACCGGCAGCGAAACGCGAAGTGCGATGAAATGCACCGTGAATTGATGGCTCGTGAGCAGGCCAGCGAAGAGATGCTGACCAACAGTCGCGATGAGGTTGCCGCTCAGTTGCAGCAGAACGATGGTTCGCGACGTGCGGCTCAGGGTTATGGCCAGCAGGCGAATCGCGGTGAAAGTTCTGGCGGTAGCACGTTGGATTTGTCGCAGTAGCGAATCGTCGATCGGAATTGTGACGAGCTTCATCCGGGGCAATTCGTTCCCCGTTTGTTAGTTGCTCTGGCGACGCTTGGGCCGGCTGATTCCGATTCAGTCAGCGCATAAAAAAACCGCCATCAAGTGACTCGATGGCGGTGTCAATTTTATCTTCGAGATCAAGCCGTTCAGGCAGGAGTCACGTTTTCGGCACAAGGTCCTTTGGGACCGCGACCTTCAGTGTAAGTGACTTTTTGACCTTCTTGCAGTTCGTCGTAACTCGCGCCTTCGACATTCGTGCAGTGGAAGAACAAGTCTTTCGGCCCTCCAGTGTCGATGAAACCGAAGCCTTTGTCGGTGAGCCGTTTGATTGTACCTTCTGCCATTCTTCTAATTCCTTCGTGTAAACCGTGATGTTTCCCGTGCCGAGTGCGCGAGCTATACCACCACGAGGGGGACTATAACAGATTCCCGTTGGTTGTGGTGGGGTTCTTGTCTTCAGTTTTCACAGAAAAATTGAAAAGAGCTATTTTTAGCGGGGTTTACGGCCATTCTGGCGGTTGGCAGGCCTGGTTCACGCTAGCGAACGTGAATTTTCTGCGTCTGGATCGTGATCAGGTTCACGGCTTCGTCGTAGGTGACGGTTCCGGATGCGGTGACCACGTCGCCCTTGGAAAGGCCGGCCAACTTGTCTGCTCGCGTTGCCCGAACGGTCCCGGATTCGTCGACCAATTTCACGACAGCTTTGGGTGCGTTGGCGAGCCTGCGTTTGCAGAACGGACAATTATCCGCATGATCCGGATCGCCGCCCGTGTGATCTTCGTCGGGAAGCTCGCTGAGCATGAATGTAGCGGAGTTTGGTTCGAAGGCCTCGAACTCACCCGCGTCGACTTTGCCGACCAAAGTGATTTCGTTGGGAGTTTCCGTTTCCTCGTCCGTGAACTTTTCTTTGACTTCGGTTAGCGACAACGCGTCGGACGGAGCTTCGCTGAGGATTACCGTCGGATCGGAATCCGTTGATGCGGTTTCGTTTGCACCGGGTTCACAGCCGACCGCGAATGCCAAGCATGCGGTGCCGAGTGCAAGGTATTTCAGGCGACAGATCATTTCAGGTCTCCGAGCACTTTGATTGCGTCTTCGATGTCGCTGCTGACTTCGTCGAAGTCGGCACCTTCTTCACCGTGCAGTTTGGCGTCGACCGATCCAAACGCATCGAAAAGAGTGTCGATTGCTGCGAGAGCTTGTTTCTTTTTCTCTTCGCCGAGATTGCTCTCTTTGGCGAGCACTTCAGTTTGTTCCAGCAGCGTTCCGATGTCGTGCAGTTCGTTGTGGATCGAATCGACGTCGTCATCGGCGAATCCGCCGGCGATAGTCGATTGCATGCTGGTCAGCTTCTTGATGGCGTCGGCGAGCGTCTTGGGTGCGTCGGCCTTTTCGAGATGAACCAATGCGTCGGTACTCAGTCCAGCTGCGGCGGCATCGACAGTTTCGTGGCCGTGCGCGGCATGGTCATGGCCTTCGTGATCATGGCCGTGCCCTTCGTGATCGTGTCCAGCATGATCATGGCCCTCGTGGCTGTCATGATTGTGATCATCGTGGCTGTTGCTGGTCTGTGTTGTGGCAGCCTCATCCGGGGCACTGGAGGGCTGGCAGCCGGTGAAGGCGATCATTGCCAGGGACAACAGGGCGAGGAACGAGATTTTGGACATGGTGCCGCTTTCCGAAGTGGGGCAATGAAGGTGGCCGGAGCCGTTGGATGCGTCAACGAAGGGGGTTGCCTTCGAAGGAGATTTGCGTCGCGAATGACTTGAGAGTGCGATTGCTACGCATCTTGACATCGTAGCGTTCGGCCGAAATTTGGGGTCAGAAATTCGTGGCGGAAAGATTGGTTGCGGGCAACGGGAGGCTTGATGTTGAATGTTGCCCATTTTGCCACGTTTGCCTGGTTGTCCAGTTGTTGAGACGTGGATGTTGAAACGGAGGTGTTTGCTCGGCAAAAACATGGCGTTTGCATGGTCGCGAACGGTTTGGGACGGGTTTCAAAAGCGGGCTCGATCCAAGTCGGACTGATTCCCTATACTTCCTGGCTCACTCAATTCGCGAGGACGCCTCGCCTTCGCTCCATTCATATCGCACGCACGCTGATGAGCATGACCGCCGCCGACCCGACCGCATCGGTCGCCTCCCCTTCGTCCGCCCAGCCCGCCATTCGTGTTTACAACACGTTGAGCAAAACCAAAGAGCCGTTTTTGCCTCTGCGTGCTCCTCGGGTGGGGATGTATTTGTGCGGGCCGACGGTTTATGCCGAGTCCCATATTGGACACATGGTTGGTCCGGTCATCTTCGACACCATCAAACGGTATCTGACGTACAGCGGCTACGAAGTGACTTGGGTGGTGAACATCACCGACGTCGACGACAAACTGATCGGCAAATCGAAAGAACGCGGCATCCCGATGAGCCAAATCGCGGTTGAGATGACCGCGGATTACTTGGCCAACTTGCGGGAATTGGGCGTCAATCAAATCGACCATTTGCCGCGTGCGACGGACCACATGCCGCAGATCGTCGCGTTCATCGGATCGTTGGAATCGAAAGGTTTCGCTTACGCGATCGACGGAGATGTGTTCTTCGACGTGACGAAGGATCCTGGATACGGCCAATTGTCGAATCGTTCAGTGGAAGACCAGCAAGGTGAAGGTGGCGGTGCGGCCGCCAAGAAACGCAACCCTGGTGACTTTGCTCTTTGGAAATCAGCTCGTCCGGGCGAGCCTTTTTGGGACAGCCCATGGGGCGAAGGGCGACCCGGTTGGCACATCGAGTGTTCCGCGATGAGTCACGAAATTCTGGGCGAGACATTTGACATCCACGGTGGTGGATTGGATTTGATGTTCCCGCACCACGAGAACGAACGAGCTCAGAGCACGTGCTGCCACGGCGCACCGATGGTGAAGTATTGGATGCACAATGGTTTGATGCGGGCCGGTGAGAAAGGCAAAGTCGGCGGCAAGAGCGATCGCGAAAACGCGGCGGCGGAAGCGGCCAGCGTCGAAGAGCAAGCGTCGGGCAAGATCAGCCGCAGCAAGGGTGCGGGTGGATTGGCGGATCTGATTCGCAGCCAAACCGGGGAACGCATTCGGTTCTTCTTGTTGCGGACACAGTACCGCAGCACGATTGTTTACAACGAAGAAACATTGGCCGAAGCGGGCACGTCGTTGGAGGCGTTCTATCGCTACTTCGATCGCTTTGCAGAGATCACCGGCGGTTCGTTTTACGGTTTGTCCGCGGCGACCCGGCGCGGCGAAGGTGGATTCGATCCGGCCGGCGACGCGTTGCTGACCGAGATCCACGCGATTCGAGAAAAGTTCTTAGCCGCGATGGATGACGATTTCAACACCGGTGCCGCGATCAGCGTGTTGTTTGATGCGTTGCGAACTCTTAATCGACATATTGATGCCAATCAGCTTGCCGCTGGCGCCGATGCAAAATCGCCTGCCGTCGAATCGCTGGTTAAAGCAACATCAGTCATCGCGGAATTGTCGCGGGTGCTCGGGTTGTTTGCAAAACCGCCCGCCACTTCCGGTGGTGATGAAGCGGACGCGGAGTTGCTCGATTCCGTCGTGCATCTGTTGATCAACCTTCGCAAGGAAGCTCGTGAGCGAAAGGATTACGCCACCGGCGATGCGATCCGAGATCGACTGGCTGATCTGGGTGTCGCGTTGCTCGATAAGAAAGAAGGCACCTCTTGGGAACGCAAGTCGTAACGGCTCGTCCTGGATCGGCTTCCTGCATTTTAGGAATCGACCCGGGGCTCAACACCACTGGTTACGCGGTGATCTCGCGAGAGGGGCCGCAATTGTGCCTGCGTGAAGCGGGCGTGATAAAATCTCGCCGTTCGGACACACTTCCCGAACGTTTGCGCGAAATCCATGTTGGGCTGTCGGAAGTTTTCGAGGCGCATGCGGTGGACCTGATGGCGCTAGAGCAATTGTTTTCGCATTACGATCGGCCTCGCACGGCGATCCTGATGGGGCATGCTCGCGGCGTAATTTGTTTGGCCGCCGCATTGGCCGGAGTGCCGGTCGAGCATTACGAGCCAACTCGAGTGAAAAAGGTGATGACAGGAAACGGTCGAGCGCCGAAGAGTCAGATTCAGTTGGCGGTGAAGATGCAATTGAATTTGCAGTCGGTTCCCGAGCCCGCGGACGTCGCCGATGCGATGGCGATTTCTTTGTGCGGGCACTACCTGGCCAACAACCCGATCGATCAAGCCTTGGCTTGACCCGTGGTTTGAGAGGCTGTGCAATTTTCAAGTTCGGTGCCAGTAACGCCTTGAGAACCCCGTCCGCGCAGGAGGTCGTGCAGTTTTGAAGTGCTGTGCTCGCAAGGTTGAAATCACCCTCCTGAACGCAGTTGG
>TARA_R110002073_G_scaffold326370_1_pt1 | contig 39707 bp, 50 predicted proteins | sample TARA_R110002073 | Tara Oceans TARA_R110002073 (sample SAMEA4397174) | marine metagenome | biome: Polar Biome; feature: [DCM] deep chlorophyll maximum layer (ENVO:01000326); material: water (ENVO:00002006), including particulate matter (ENVO:01000060) such as... | depth 40 m
TGCGGATCACGATGAATATTCGTGCGGTATTAACGCAAAAGACGATGTCGCCGCCGGTTACAGCGCCGCATGCATGACGAACGACGAGCTTGCCCAGAAACTCGGCGTCGCGGTTCGCACGTTCGAGCGATACAAAAAGCGCGGCATGCCCGCGCCGGCGGATGGGCAAGCTGTCGACGAATGGGTTGCGGCCGCGCAGCAGTGGCGCACCGCCAACCGCCAGAAGCCAGGCCCGCGCGCGAAGCGATCGGCCGAAGGCGTCGAAGGCGGCGACGCTCTCGAGCGGCAGCGCGAGCTCCGGAACAAACTGCTCGAGCTGCAGCTATCGGAGAAGCGCGGAGAACTGCACTCGACCAAGGTCTGCGAGTCGCTCGCCGTGCGCCGGTTGCAGGAGCTGCGCAACGCTCTCGGCATGTTGCCGGATCAGCTGGCGCGCGCGCTCTACCAGGCGCCGACGCCAGACGCGATCAAGGTTCGCGTCGAGGAATCGCTGCGGCGCGTGCTCGAGGTGCTGACGCGTGACTGATCACTGGACACCTGCCATGCGATCGGCTTTGCGTTGGCCTGATCCGCAAAGCGTGAGCGAATGGGCAGACGCCAACGTCATCCTCAACGAGGACAGCGCGGAGCCGGGACCCTACCGAACGAACCGCACGCCCTACGTTCGCGAGTGGCAAGATAGCGCGGGCCTTTCGCACGTTCGGCAAGTGACGTCGGTTGCGAGCACGCAGGTCGGCAAGACGCAAAGCGGCCTCAACATCCTCGCTTGGGCGATTGCGCAGGACCCGGGCCCGATCACGTGGGTGATGCCCACTCGCGAGGACGCGAACGAGTTCGGCGAGAACCGCGTGCAGCCGATGATAGACAGCTGCCCGGCTCTGCGCCGTCAACTGACGGGTGAGCGCTTCGACAGCAAGAAACGGCAGATCCAGTTCCAGCGTTGCCGGATGCTGTTCCGGAGTGCGGTCACGCCGAAGGAATTGGCGCAGTATCCCGCCCGTTGGCTCTTTGGCGATGAGTGCGACAAGTGGCCGGCGCGCGCCAAGGGAGAGGCACCGCCGTTTGACCTGGCGCGCGAGCGAACGCGCACGTTCTGGAACCACCGCGTTTACCTGAGCAGCACGCCAACGACTGACGAGGCTCTCATATGGCGCGAGTTCCAGCGAGGCGACCGCCGCCGGTTCCACGTCCCTTGCCCGCATTGTGGCAAGTTCCAAGTCTTGCGATGGAAGCAAGTGAAGTGGGAGTCAGACGACGTCGACACTGAGGAGAAGATGCGCGCCGCCCGCGCGGCCTGGTACGAGTGCGAGCACTGCAAGGGCCGTATCGAGGACCTACACAAGCAGACCATGCTCGAGCAGGGCGCCTGGTGCCCTGAGGCCGTCGACTTCGAAAGCCACCTGGTTGACGGCAAGTTCGAACTGCAGGACGACACAACACCGCACCGCAGCTACCACATCTGGGCCGGCTACTCACCGTGGTTGGCCTGGTGGGAGCTCGCCGCGGAGTTCCTGCGCACGGTCGGCAAGCCGGAGTTCCAGAACTTCGTCAACAGCTGGCTGGGTGAGCCGTGGGTGAGCAAGGTCGAGGAGACGCGGCCAGAGGAGATCAAGGCCTGCGTGGGCGGATACCACCGCGGCGAGGTGCCTGAAGGCGTTCGCGTCATCACCGCCGGCGTCGACGTTCAGAAGCGGTGGCTGGCCTTCACGATTCGGGGCTGGGGGGTCGGTATGGAGTCTTGGCTGCTCGATCACGGCCGCCTCGATGACTTCGACCAGCTTGCCGGCGTGTTGTTTAGTAAGCCGTTCCCTCGAGGTCTGATGCTGCATTCTGCGTTCGTCGATGCGAACTACCGAACGAGCGAGGTGATCGACTTTGCTCGAGCACACCCGGCACAAGTGAAGATGTGCCGCGGTCAGGAGTTCGACGAGCCGATTCCGTTCCGGTCGCAGTCAGTGGAGCGGCACCCCAGAACAGGCGTTCCAATCGGCAACCTGAAGGCCTGGCACCTCAACGTTGGCATGTTCAAGGATCTGTTGGCGCAGAGTCTGCGCATTGGCGGGGTCGCTGAGAACGGTGCCTTTCACGTCTACGAAGAGGTCGACAAGGTCTACCTCGAGGAGATGACGAGCGAGCACAAGGTGGAGCAGAAGAGCGGCGAACGAACGCGCGAGCGTTGGGTCAAGAAGCAGGGGCACTTGCAAAACCACTTCTGGGATACCGAGGTCTACAACCGCGCGGTTGCTCACCTGATTCGCGTCGACACGCTTCGCGAGGGCGGAGTGCAACCGAAGGAACAGCGGCGACCATCGAAGCCGCGGCGCCCCAGTGAAGGCGGGCAAGGAGGCAGCAGGCTATGGCGCCGTACTACGTGACGAACCAGGATGATCCCGACCGCGACTACTACCCTACGGTCGCACGGGTTACGCCCAGATGCCCGAAGTGCGACGCAACTCGCTCGCGGGTCATCGGCCAAAGCCGTGGGGGCGGCATGCGGTATCACCGGTGCATCCCGTGCGGCCTGAAGTTCCGTTCGCTCGAGGTAGATCCGCCGCCATTGGCCGAGAAGAAAACTTGAGATCCGTTCAGCAGTGCTGAACGACCCCCCTGCAATTGTAAAGCAGTAGCCGCCAACCTAGGGGCCGTCGTGCGAGTCTGGTTCTCGTCCGGCACAGCGACTTCATGGCCCCGGCGAACAATCAATGACCGTGCAGATTGACGGCGATGGCCCCGGGGGAAGCACTTGGGCGTCCACGACATTCGTTGCAAGCGTCAATGCGGAGCCGGCGTACGTCTACGCCTACAAGCGCCAGGCACTACAGAACTGCAGCGTCTGGGACAACACGGACACGCCGGAGCAGTCTTGGTTCAACATCGGCAGCGATGAGTCGAGCGTGGCCGTTGTGGTTTCGCTCATTTCCGGGTCGGTGACTTCCGCGAACGTCTACCCCGGTGACGCTGGGGTTTTGCAGGAGATCTCAGGCGGCCAATTGCTGTTGACGATTCCGGCGAATGTCAGGATCCGCGTCGAAATCAACGCCAATCGAAAGGACGCACTCCACATCTACGTCAGCCCGACGCAGGCCGTTCCAGGATCATACGTCGACTACTCGACGATCGACCAAGCGCTGGTCTCGGTCGATGGCTCAACCTTCACCGTGACGGGTCACGGCTACGTCACTGGGCAGAAGCTGCTCTTGAAGTCGAGTGCCACGCTCCCGACTCCAACAGTTGGCACGCTTTCCGAGCACGAGATTCTCACGGCGACCGTTGAGGCTGAAAACACGTTCACACTGACCGATGCCGACGGCGTCGTGCTGCAGTTCGGCGAAGAAGATGTCAGCGACATGGCCATCACTGTTGCGGAGTGGTCTAGCGCGACGCCGCTGCTGATGCCAACGGGCGAGCACAAGATTGGCCGCATGTTCGCGGTGAAGGATGACGCAAGGGTCTTCGTGGATGCTGGCGCAGTAGTTACGGGATCGTTCGACTTCGAGAACACGACTGGCTCGATGGTCCACGGACCTGGCCTCATCACCGGGCTCTACGCGACCTACGAAGAGGTAAACAACCTGCCGGACAGCGAGCGGCGCAACTGGGCGGTGTTCCGCGATAGCTTCGATGACCCCTACGGCGACAACAAGATATGCGGCGTCAGCGTTGTGGCTACGCCGTACTACCTTTCGTGGGCTGCGGGTAGCACATGGCGGAACGTGCACTGCATCAGCTGTTGGACTGGTCACACTGACGGCATCTGGACGGCTCCGGTAAGTAGTCAAAACCGAACTGCAGAGGTTGTTGACTGCTTCCTATTCACTGGAGACGACGCGTTCAAGCTGAGTCAGAACTACTCGTCTCGCGCAATTCGTGGATGTTTCGGGATCACGACAGCCAACACCATCTACCACGGCGCGTACTTCGCTACTCCTCCTGAGTTCAACGAGGATTACCGGTCGACGATCAGCAACTGTCACGCGATGCACTTGGGCCGCGCCGACGGCGACGCTTCGCTGCCAACTTACGCCAATTGCGTCCTGCGGAGCCTGACCGATGGTTGGGCCAACGAAGCGCAGTTCGGGCACTTCAACGTTGTTGTCGACGGCCTGAAGGTTTGGGGCCCGCTTGAGTGCCGACTATTCGCGATAGGCAACGTGCCCTACTTCTGGCAGTCGGAATCGCCGCGCATGCAATACGGCCAGATTCATACCTGGCGCCTCGCCAACATCGTGGTCGAAGAAGAGCCGGGGCAGCCGTCAGCCATTGTGAGCAAGGACAGTACGAACACGCCCCACGACATCGAGTTCACCAACATCACAATCGGTGACACGATCCTCTACACGACGAACGTTGAAACGTACGTCACGATTGCCCCAGAGGCTTACAACCTCACCTGGGATGTCCCTGAGCCGGATCCGGTTCCGGAGCCGGTCGCGGCACCCGCTGCGGATTCCGAGGAAGCGATTCACGCCGCCGCGTTCGATGCTCCGGACATTGCCGCCTACACCACTGCGACCGGCGCCAGTGTCACACGGCGAACGCCGGAACAGATGGAGACGCTCGACCGGATGGCCCGAGAGTCCCGGCAGCGTGCGCGAGGGATCCGCAAGACGCGTGCTTCGTTCGGGGGGCGCCGCTGATGTATCGCGTGCACAGGAAGTCAGGAGAGGGGAGGCCAGGCGCACCGCGGGTGTATGCCGGCGTTGGTGGTTTCGTGGCCAAGGCATTCGACGCCGTGCTGGCGCCGTTCGCCCCCGGAACCGTTCTGTCGCGTCAGCGTTCGCGGCTGCAGTCGACGCAGCTGCTGAACTACGACGCCGCGCAGCGCCACCGGCAACGCAGGTTGCAGCAGTCCAGCAGCGCCGACGAGGACTTGCTGACGAGCCTGCCAGAGATGCGCGTCAACAGCCGTGCGATGGCGCGCGACGACAGCGCAGCAGCAGCGATGGTGCGCGTGCTCGAGGACAACGTCATCGGAACCGGCCTGGTGCCGCAGATGATGTTCGACACGGAGCGGGCAAAGCTGGCGGGATTCACAAGCAGCCAGGCCGCTGACTACGGCCGCAGCGTTGAGCAGCTTTTCGCAGAGGCGGCGCCGCAGATCGATGCGAGCGACAACGACGACTTCGAAGCGATGCAGCGCACTGCGCTGCGCAACCTGGTTGTCGATGGTGAGGTGCTCGCGCACCGCATCATGGTGAAGGAGTCCGACCAGAAGCGCGTTGTGCAGACTGCGTTCGAAATGATCGACGTCGACCGCCTGGTCGATCCGAACGACATGCGGCCGAACGTGCGCGCGGGTGTCGAGCTCGGCGATCGTGACAACGCCGTGGCCTACTGGATCACGCCGCGTCATCCGGATGAGAACTGGACGATGCACACACAGGGCCGGATGCGCGAGAACTTGCCGGTTCGGTCGCCGCGGTATGCCGGCGGGCGTCAGAGCATTCTGCACATGTATCGGCGCGACCGTCCCGGCCAGAGCCGCGGCGTTCCGTTCTTCGCTCCATGCTTTGGCCTGGTCGAGGCAATGAACGACATGCTCGAGACGGAGCTGCAGTCGACGCGTGCCGCGTCGAAGTTCTGCGCCTTCATCAAGCAAACGGTCGACGCGAATGACCTCGGTTTCGAGCAAGACAGCGACGGCATGCTGCACGAAGAGCTCGGCAGCGCAGAGATCCGGTATCTGAACAAGGGCGAGGATCTTGTTCCCTACTCCCCGAACCGTCCAAACAGCAGTTTCGAGCCGTTCGTGGTTCGCGTGCTGCGCTCCATCTGCGCCTCGCTGGGCCTGCCATACGAGCTAGTGCTGAAGGACTTCGGCGGGATGAACTACTCGAGCGCGCGCGTTGCGTTGCTTGAAGCTCGCCGCGGGTTCGACGTGCTGCGCCAGATCGTTGCGCGCAAGTTCTGCCAACCGATCTTCGAGGCGACGGTGTTCGACGCCGTCGTGAACCGGAAGATTCGGGTGCCTCGCGGCTTCACGAACACACCGAGCCTATTCCTCAAGGCCTACTGGCAGCCGCCAGCGGCTGGATGGGTGGACCCGGTCAAGGAAGTCGAGTCGAGCCGTTTGGCCGTCGAGAACAACTTGTCATCGCCACAAGCGGAGGCAATGCGGCAAGGCAGCGACCACGAGGTGCTGCTGCGCCAGCGCGCGCGGCACGAGAAGCTTCGTATAGAGATCGAGAAGGAGCACGAATTGCCCGCGGGGACGCTCCGCGGGCAACCGGCGCCGGCGGACACCGCGACCGAACCGCCGCCTGAGCAGGACGAGGGCGACGAGAACAACGATCAGGACAAGGAACAAGAGGCAGCCGACGAGGCTGACAAGCGATGACTATCAAGAAGAAGGTGCCCCGCTCTAGCTGCTATCTGAGCAGCACAGTCTCCGGTGAGTCCGCGATGAGCTTCGAGTTGCTCGAGGGCGACGACGAGGATGAAGAGGACGAAGAAAGCGACGACGAAGAGTCGGCGGCTGATGAATCCGAAGAGGACGAGGACGACTCCGAATCAGAGGAAGAAGCCGCCGCCGAGTCGGATGGTGACGAGGGCGACGACGAACCCGACGACGACGACGAAGAGTCAGCCGGCGACGAGAAGGCAAGCGCGCCCAAGGGATCGTTCCAGATGCTCGCGCATACTGGCAAGCTGATCTCGCGCTGGTGGGGGCACCTGGTGCTCGACATGGATGGTGCGAAGTACCAGCAACGCGTCGCACTGATCAAGGATCATGACACGAGCCAGCCGCTGGGCTTCAGCACCTCGATCAAGCGCACGCCCCGGGGCATCGAGGCGGTTGGCCAGATGCTCAAGGGCAATGCCGCCGCCGAGGAAGTCACCAGCTACAGCAAGCAAGGCTACCCGTGGCAGGCAAGTCTCATGGCGGTTCCGAGCCGCGTTGAGGAAGTCGAGCCCGGGGCCGCAACGACCGTAAACGGGCGCGAAGTCCTTGGACCCGTGACCATTTTCCGTGAGTGGGCAATGCACGAGCTGACGCTCACCACTCTCGGAGCTGACGACGACACCACTACCGAAGCGTTCGCCGCGGATGGCGAGATTGAGGTTGAGATCATGGCTGCAAAGAAGAAGAACCCGCGCCAGGCGACGCAGAACCTTTCGCCCCAAAGTGCCGCTCCGGCGGCTGTTCTAAACCCCGGCGAAGCTGAAGAGCGGAACCGGGTGAACCAAATCCTAAGCTCGGCAGACCCGAGCCAAATGGAGATGGCCCAAGAGCTGATCTCGAGCGGTGCGCCGCTGAGCGAGGCGCTTGCATCCCTGAACGCCGACCTCCGCGAGCGATTGAGCGTCGCGAAGCAAGGCCTGACGGTGGCTGCTGAGCCTCTCAGCGGTGGCAACACCGGAGGCCGCGACGGCGCCGGCCTCGATGCCTCGAGCGAGAAGCTCGACTTCGACGCGATGCCCGACGATCCGGAGCAGCTCGGCGCCGAATGGGATCGCAGTCCGCGCTTGCACAGCGAGTTCGACAACAAGGCGACCTTCTTGGCGTGGGGCCGGAACCGTCACCGCTGCATTCACATGGGCAGCAACGTGCAGATGTCCGAGAAGCTCGCAGGCGGGCTGAAGGGCATCGGGCACCGCAACGTTCAGGGGCGCTACTTCATGCGCTACGACGACAAGATGGCCAAGCTGTGGACTGACCGCTTGGTCACCGCAACAACGACCGATCAGGACCACGAGGTCTACAAGTGGCTTGGCAACGCGCCGGCTCCGAAGAAGTTCGAAGGCGAGCGCCAGCGTCGATCCTTGACGGATTACGGGCTGACCGTGGTCGGTGAGAAGTACGAGAACACCGTCGAGGTCGACATCGACGATCTGCGCCGTGACAAGACCGGCCAGGCCGTCAAGCGCATCGGTGAGCTAGGCACGAAGATGGCCTCGCTGAACCCGCGCCTGATCACGAACCTGCTGGTCGCGAACGGCACGGCCTACGATGGCCTGCCCCTCTACAGCAACTCGCACGAAGTTCGCGACAGTGGCGTGCAGAGCAACGACGAAAGCTTCACGGTTGTGAACCCCGACGAGCCGACGCCGACGGAGCTGTCTGTGATCATGCTGAAGATGATCCAGAACATGCTGGAGCAGAAGGACGAGGACGGGGAGCCGATCAACGAAGACGCATCGAAGTTCTTCTTCCTGACCCCAACGAAGTACCTCAACGTGCTCGCGCAAGCGGTCAACATGGAGTACCTCGGCAACGGCGTCAGCAACGCGATCAAGAGCAGCAGCTTCTCGATCGACTTTGCTACCAACGGCCGATTCAGCGGAGCTGCTTCAGCTGCTGGCCGCCGTATCTACTGCTTCCGCGAGGATGCAGAGATTCGCTCGCTGATCTGGCAGGAGGAGAACCTTCCGGACGGCTTCAAGTCGCAGGACGCCTACAGCCCTGACGGCTTCTGGCGCGACAAGGTCGCATTTGGCGCGAAGCGCATCGCCGCGGTTGCACCAGGCCGCTTCGAGCTCACGCGTCGAGGCACGCTCACGGCCTAATCGGCCGTGAGTCTTCACCAAATCAATCGATTCACACATAGGAGAATCCAGTGACCAATCTTGTTCAGAACAGCGGCCGAGAGTTCCACGGGGCAGCGCCTCCGGGCTCTGTGGTGAGCCACTTGGTAGACGCCGACACCCTCACGTTTGAGGGTGCCGCGCTGATGCATTCGGCATCGAATGGCACGGTGATCAGCTGTGCCCCTCTTTCCGGCGGCTTGTTCGCCGGCTTTGCGATCGAGCAGACCGACAACCGCGTCGGATCAATCGCAGGCGGCGCGGTCGGCGACGCTTCCGTGGACGTGCAGCAGTTTGGCTTGGTGTGGCTTGAAGTCGCCAACGCTGGCAACTGGGCCCGTGGCGATCAGGACACGGTCCACGCCAGCGACAACAACACCTTCACGATTGCGGCCGGAACCGACAACATCGACATCGGCAAGGTGGTTCTCGTCTCCGAAGAAGCCATCGGCGCGGCCACTGGTCGGGTGCTTGTTCGCTTCGAAGCCAATGCGGTGAGGAGCCTGTAATGGCCCGCCATCACCTGATTGACCGCGACGGCCGAGTTCTCGCTGAGATCAAGCTTGCGGAGGGCGTCTCGCAGCCTGAGATCGGGCGCGCGCTCGTTTCCGGGCGGCCCTTGCATGTTGTCGAAGCGAAGCCGAAGGCCGACGCCGACGCGAAGAAGAAGGGCGGCGGATCCAAGTGAGCCTCCGCAGTCTCCAGGCTAGGCATGCGCAGCAGATCCTCGGCAACGCCAATGGCGTTGCCGAGCCGGTCACGTATCGCTTCAAGTCTGGAGCAGCCGACCGCACGTTCAACGCGGTCGTCAAGCGGCTCTTCCTGGAGCCGTCAACGCCTCAGTCACGCCCCGTGAAGGTGCGCCGTTGCGATGTTGAAATCGTTCGTGACCAGACTGTTGGCGTTCTCGCGACATCGCCAGGCGACGCCATCATTTTGCCTGTTGGCATTGGGGAGGTTGCCGCCGTTTGTCGCATCACTCGCGTGCTATCGCAGGATCACGCCCAAATCGTTGTGCAGGTGACGGAGCAATGACAAGTGGCGACGTTCCGTTGATCTCGACCGGCAGCAACAGCGCACTCAGCGTCACGATCGACGCGCGCGTTGTTGCCAAGGTGATCGCGCGAGCTCCAAAGATTGCGCACTTCTGGCTCCACGGCTTCCTCCGGAAGTCGCTGCTGGACCACCGCATAGCCTGGCTGAAGAGCAAGGGGCCGAAGTTCGGTCGCCGTGGCAAGGACGGGCAATCGAGAGCCATCAAGGTGCACCGGATCAACGAGGGGCCCAACACGCCACGCGAGGACGACGTCATCTACCGGATGATGCCGAAGAGCCAGCGCGTGGGGTCCGTCAAGGAAGCTCTCGCGGGCCTCAATCAGATGAGCGCTGAGGCATTCGCCGGCAGCAGGATTCTCCGCGTTCATGAAGAGGGCGAGGACATCCGTTCGAAAGACCTGATGGCCATCCCCGTGAAGACGCGGCCAGGCACCCCCAAGAAGTGGCTGGCCAAGAACCCGAACAAGAAGCTCGAGCTTCGGCCAAGCAAGAAGCGCAAAGGCGAGGCCGTGCTCTACGAGGTGACCAAGAAGCGCAGTCGCGGCCGAGGCCGCCCGCGCAAGGGGGCCCCCTTGCCCGTTCTGCGCGAAAAGCTGCGGCTCCGCTTCATCTTGACGCGATCGGTGGACATGGAGCCCACTCTCAATTTCTACGGCATGTGGGGGCAGCTTCGTTCGCAGCGTGACCAGCTTTGGCGCGGCGCCGCGGAACGCATGGAGCGGCAACTGCAGAAGGGAGACCCAAGGGACTTCTGATGCCGACAATCCGCGACACCATCCTTGATGCACTGACGGCACGCCTGCAAGTAGGCCTGCCCACGTGGAGCGTGCAGCTGCGCGACCTGGTCAACAAGGGGGCGCTGCCGCTGGCGGTTGTCTACTACGTCGGCGAGGACAAGCGCGACGGCGGCAACGATGCCTACGACTGCTCGATATCGATCGCGGTGGAGATCAGCGTGGCGCCCGAGGATGCCGACGCAACTGAAGATGCCGGCAACCCGTTCAAGTATCTGAGCCGATCGGTTGGCCAGGTCGAGGCCCTCATTCATGCACCCGACGAGTGGGCCGGCAACCCCGGAATCAACGATGTGCGCATCGATGGCCACGACGTCGCCGACACGGAAGACGAAGACCTCGCCGTCTCCGCACTTCTGCGCCTGACCTTCACCTACTCGCACGCCTTGGCGGGCCCGGAGGTCGCGTGACGAGCATTGCACTCAACGCCCTACCTTCGCCCCACTTCGTCGAGCCGCAAGACGAGACCGTCATGCTGACGTCTCAGCAGACGCAGCTACCGTTCCAGCACATCCCTGACCCGGACCTGAACCCGCGCAACTTGGGCGTGTCCTGGCGAAGTGTGTCGGGATCCGTCGCCGACGCGATCCGTCGTCACTACGACGAGCACGTTGACGAGGTGTTTCAGATCACGATCCCGCGCACCGGCGAAGTTGTCCGGGTCATGTGGCGATCCCCCCCGCAAATCCAGTGGGCATCCGAACAGTTCGCAAGCAGCGTTGCCGGCGAGCTCGAAGAAGTCCTGGCCTACGACTGAGAGACTACGAATGCCCATTACCCGCAAGTTCCAATTCCTGTTTGGCGTTGAGTCGTCCGAGGGGCAAGCAGCCACGCTCGGAGCTAGCAATGCAGTCCAAGCGTACGAGCCGCAGCTGTCTGGCGGACCAAGCTTCGATGATCGCACGCCGACGGGTGCGTCGTTGTCACGGGGCCCCAAAAGCATCGGTCGGGATGAAGGCGAGTTCACCTGCAAGACGGACTTCCGCGGATCCGGTGACACGTCGGACCCGATCACGGAACCTGACTGGGGCGTGCTTGGGAAGTGCAGCGGTCTGGTTGCCTTCACGCCATCATCTGTTGCTGTCGGTGCTCCAAGCTCTGGCACCGGCATTCAGTTTGGCGAAATCGTCTTCACTGGAGCAACTCGCGGTGTCGTGATCGGCTTGCTAGCCAGCGGGGTTCCGGTCGATCAGCTGACGGGCGCTGGAACGCTGATTCTGGCAATGCTCACGTCGGGCGAGTTCGCTACCGCTGACACCCTGGAAGGGGAATCAAGCGGCACGCAGGCTGATGCAACCGGCGATTCCGCCGCATACGCCGGTGTTGCCTACAAGCCGACCAGCCGCAAGTTGTTCAACATCGTGACCGCTGCCGCGTGCGCAGCTGCCGTTGACGAGATCGTGACTTTTGAGCGTGCAGGCATCTTCGTTGGTGCGGCTCAAGTCGTCGTCAACAACGGAGCATTCACTGACGTTGAGATGTCGCTAATCGAAGGCAACGTTGCGCAGGGCGACACCGTTCGCGCCGCCGACGGCGTTAGCACGACGACGATTTCGGCGCCTGGCCCGGTTCAGACCGAAACCACCAGCGGCACCGCGCAGTTCAACGAGGACGGCGAGCAAAGCCAGCTGCTTGGCTCGCGCACGTCGTGGAGCCTTGACGGCGAAGCGGGCGGGCCGCTGCAATTCACTTGGACGATGCGGGGCAACCCGACAACTCCGGTTGACGCCAGCCCGGTCGCGACGACCGGACTAGGAACGATCACCGCGCCGAACTTCCGCGGTGCGATCTGCTCGTACGCCTACAACTCACAGATTCACCGGCTGTCAACGAAGTCGCTCTCGTTCACCAACGGCGGGCAGATCGAAGACAACCTCGATGCGAACGCCGTCAGCGGCGCCAACGGCTCAGACGTTGTCGACCGCGCACCGGTCATTTCGACCACCGTCGACCGCACGCACAGTGCGTTCCCGTGGCGCACGCTGCAGCGTGAAGGCACGAACGTTCGCGTCGCATACATGCTCGGCACGACGCCGGGCAACATCGTCGGAATCGTCGCGCCGAAGTGCCAAGTCGAGGGCGTTCAGCGTTCCAACTCGAACGGCAAGATGACTTGGGACTTGCAGCTCAACCCGCTGAAGGTGCTCGAGCAAGGCGACGACGACTTCTACCTAGTTCAACTCTGAGGAGACAACCCACACATGGTAATAGCACGCAGCGTCAACGAGACGTTCTCCTATGTCTGTAAGGCCGACCGCGCGCTAGACGCGTCGCTGCAGACCACGTTCCGCCTACGGCGCCTGCCTTCAACGGTTGGCATCGCCCTCGACAACCTTCACGAAGGCAATGCCGATGGCCAGGTCACGCTGAAGGTGGGCGATCAGAAGATGGTCGCCTTGATGGCTGGAATTGACGGGTGGGAGAACTTCAACGACGCCGAGGGCAACCAGGTCGAGTTCAAGCGCAACGCCGGCGAGAGGTCGGTGTTCGGCGTCATCGTCAAGAACCCCGCGCTTCGATCGATGATCGACCATCTTCCGCCGGACATCGCAGACGAGCTCGCGGCCGTCATCCGCGAAGAAAACACTGTCAGTGAGGACGACCTAAAAAACTGATGCTCGCCGTCGCGGCGTGTTGTTCGCCCGACGGCCGGCCTTGGGAACCCAATTGTTCCGAATGTCACGACCCGCAAAAGAGACTGGCCTGGGGCTGCGATGCTCCAAGCGAGGAGCCGGTGGACTTCCTGACCCCGTGCAGGTTCTGCAAGGGGCAGCGGTCCGAGTGCGTGCATTGCAACGGAGCGAATCGCATCCCCATTCACCGCTGCCCAAACAAGCTAGTCACGTCACGCCACGTGCACGCCGTGCGGGCAGTTGCGCAAGTCGAGGCGGGCATACTCCCGGACTCCGGCGGGTGGAACGACCAGGCGCATACGTTCGTGGTGGCCTATCCATGGATCGCGGCGGAGATCCAAACCACGCGCGAAGAGGAAGCCGCGCGCCAGGAGCGGCTACGCGCGCAGCGGGGGAGGTGATTCTTGGCTACTGCTGAGAAACGCGAGCTCGACATTTCGATGAGGCTCAAGGACTTCGCGTCTAAGAACCTCTCCCGCGTCAGTCGTGCGATTGGCAAGTTCTCGTCGTTCGCCGGCGCCAGCTTCAAGCGGGTCGCGCGCGCGCTCAACCCGGTCACGCTTGGCGTGGGGGCATTCGTTGCAGCGTGGGGGGCGCTGCGCGGTGGCCTGACCGTCGTTGAAATCCTCGCCTCAGTCGATGCCCTCGACAAGATGGGGGACAGTCTCGGTACCGAGGTAGGTCGACTGGAGAAGCTCCGCGGTGCGTTCGAGATCGCGGGCGTTGGCGGCGACAAGTTCAACGCAATCATGACTGGCCTTGGCCGGTCTGTTGGCGCGGTGCTCGACCGAAACGACCAGCGACTGCTCAGGGGTTTCGAGCAGCTTGGGGTCAGTCTCGACGACCTCAGATCGAAAGACGTCGTCGGGATCTTTGAGCAGATGGCCTCTGGCCTGGAGCAATACAACACCGCGCAGGAGAAGGCAGCGGCACTCTCGAGGTTCTTCCCCGACAACTTCCAGAAGATCTTCGCGCTTGTTGGCAAGGGGCGCGAGGAGTTCCGGAAGCTGGTCGACCTGGCCAGCCTGTTTGTTGGCACCATCAGCGAAGGGGGCGCCAAAGCGGCCAGCCGACTGAACGACGCAATTGGGTTGCTCAAGACGGCTGTGCAATCGCTTGGTCGCGACGCGGTCATTCGATTGGCCGAGAAGTTCGCCGACACGATCGAGCGGATTGCCCTATTCATCGCGCAAAACCGTGAGACGTTGTCGACGGCAATTGCCGTCATCATCGAGTCAGTCGCGCGGCTGCTGAGAATCATCGCTGCCGCTGTGCTTCGTATCGCCGCATTGCTGCGCACTGGTATCGACCCGCTGCTCGACGGTCTCCGCGAGATCCCGCTGATTGGTAAGGCGATCGCGGATGCGTTGGGCAAAGCGTTCGACGTTCCGCAGCTGTCTGACAAGGCAAAGGCCATCAGGCAAGACGCAGTCGCAGTGGCTCAAGAGATCAAGCGGCTCGAGAGTGAGGTTCGGCGGATACAGGGATTCAGTGGCGAGAACGACCCGAGCGGAGGCCGCGTCGATCGATTGCAGGAACAGATCCGCAACGCCAAGAACGAACTGGCGAAGCTCTCGGCCAGCTTCAAGGATGAAGCCCCGAACGGGGGCGACCTGTTTAGCGGTGCAGTCGATGCAGCTGCGTTGCGCGAGCTCGCGGACCTGATTAGCACTGGCGACCTACCTGGCGGCCTGACTGATGCGCTTCGCGATGTGTTCACACAGGTCAAGACCGGCGCGGGCGATGTCGACGAGCTCCGGCAGGGTTTCGGCGACTTCTTCACCGGATTCGGCAACCAGCTCACGGAGGTGAAGAAGCGCTGGATGGACTTCGCGCAGGCCGGGCGCGACGCGGCCGCAACGATCGTTGACGGGGCCCTTTCTGGGCTCGCAGACACGTTCGCCGACATCATCACACACACCAATTCGGCCAAAGAAGCATTCAAGGAATACGCGCGCCAGATGCTGCGCGATCTCGCCAGAATCATCGCGCGATTGCTGATCATGCGAGCGGTCAGCAGCATCTTCGGCGGGAGCGGGGGCACCGGCGCGGCGACAAGTTCCGGCGTGGCATCCTCGGCAGCCAGCGGCATTGCCAGCGGTGCAGGTTCGGCCATCGGGTCGGGGGCTGCGGGTAGCGCGGCATCAAGTGTGATCTTGGCGCCGGCAAATGGCGGAGGAACGACCGTCAACTTCAACATCAACGCCGTCGATGGTCAGTCCGTCAAGCGGATGCTGATCGATGAGGCCGGCACGATCACGTCGATTGTCCAATCGGCGGCGGGAGGCGGCAACGTTCCATTCCGCCAGGCCATGGCAAGGGCAACGGTCTAATGGTCGAGACCCGATACGCAGATCTGCACCTGAGCCCGCCCTCTCTGAGGGTGCAAACGGTTGGCTCGACTCCAGGCCCGCCGCTGGGCGACAACTGGACGCTAGCAGCGAACCTTCCTGCCTCGAGCATGCCATCCGGCGCCGGCCAATATGCAGTGATCGTCACTGGCAAGATTGGCGACGTGTTGGTTGCCGGCAGCACGCCTTCAAGCGGCGTCATGCAGGTTTGCTTGGGCACAACTCAGAACCTTCGTTTGCCTCACTTGCGGGTCAGTCAGACGCTCACGTTCCCGCTGAGTGCACAGGAGGGGATTCCGTTCCAGTTCGTGCTCGTTGTGTCGGCTTCCGACCCTGACCCCGTCCTAGGAAGCTCGTTCACGCCTGACGATGGCGTCAATGAGTTGGTTTTGTGGGCGCGAACCTACCTCAACGGCGATCCGCAGACCTATTACGCGGAGTTCACGCTCGCTGACGTGTCCTGGCTGTGGTTCGACCTTGCGCGAATCCCGTCGAGTGACGTCGTCTTCACGGAGGACGACACCAGCGCCGGGTTCCCCGTCTTCCCGCGCGTCAAGATGCGCGGTCTGACTCCCGCTATCGGCTCCACTGGTGAGACGTGGCTGCACTTTGGCAACGTCTGGTATGAGCCGCGGCAACACCTCGGCCAGGCGCCACGGTTCAAGATGGGGGTGCTTCCTGAGGGGACACCGAGCACAACGTTGACGTGCACCGTGACGACTGGAGGGATTGGCGCAACGGGCCGCTTGACGGCCGCGTCTGGCGACTTCGTCGGCGATGAGTGGTCGCCAGGCGCGGCGGTTGAGATCTCCGGTAGCGCGCTGGGCTTCCTCGGCTCAGGGGGCAACAACTCGCCACCCGGAACAGCCCAGAGCATCGTCAACCGCGCCGGGGATAACAGCTGGATCGAAATCAGCTACGCGAACGGCAGCGTCGCTGAGGGACCGATTTCGCTGACGCTTACGTCATGGTACAGCGAGCCGATGGTGGGCAGCTCCGATCTGTGGGGCATGAATCAACACCCGGCGACGCTCTCATTCGTCGAGCGGCCGCAGATCCAACAAGGCGGCTTCTGGCCCTGGGTCAACACGTCAGAAGATACCAAAGCAGGGTTCGACGCATGGGAGCAACCAGGTACCAACCCGGGCGCGATCTACAAGCGTTGGCGGCACCTGGCCATCCGCATCGACACGCTTCCTGAGGTGCGCACCGATTCGGAGGAAGGGCCGGCGGACGGCGCCGTGCGGCTGCTCGACAACTGGCAGGACTACTATCACACGATGGAGCGGCCCGTTCCCGACCCGGCATACCTGGTCGAGCCGATCGTCATGGTGCACCAGGTCGCGCGAATCACTGGGGCGCGGGGCGCCTACGGTAGCCGCGTCGTCGAAGCGTCGGGAGCTCCGGCTTTCAGTGAGTCGCTGCTGTGCGTTGTCGACGCCGCCCGCGGCGAAGCAGCGTCGTCGATGGCTTTCGGGCGCCGCACGTTCCAGCCGCTATCTCCGGCGATGCAGTGGCGTAGCCACCTGGTCGGGTCGGACAGTTCGCCGCCAGGCGTGCACCAGGTGTTCGACTACCACTTCGTCGCCTTTCACCCGGTGTTTGACCCCAACAACGTTCCGACGCCACCGGGTTCGGTGCTGGAGCCGATTGTGTTGTCACCCGGCAAGCAAGGGCCGGCGCCAGCATTGCTGCCAACGCCACCAACGGAGCCGAACGCCAACCCGCTCGAGGTCGGAGAGAATACGCGGCCGCAGATTCGCGGAGGCACTGGCTACCGGCGAAGCTGGCCCCTTGGATCGAAGCCGGTGCGGCGCCTCAGCGTCACCTGGGGACCGCTCCCCGAAGCGGATGCGCTCGCCGTGTTCGAGTTCCTGCGCGACAACCCGACGTGGCGCTACACCCCGCCACGCAGCGCCGATCAGTCGGCAATGAGCACGTCGCGGCCAGTCATGAGCCCCGCGTCTCATCGCTCGTTCAGCGTGTCGATCGACGTCGCGATTCTTGTATGGACGGGGGCATAGCGCGATGTCCTACGACCTCCCAAACAGCTTCAAGGACATCATCGAGCGCCCGCAGTCTGCCGATCCTTTGCTGTGGCTGCTCGACCTCGAGATAGATCCAGGCTCAGACACAGTGCCGCCGGTCATCATTCGAGTGTGCGACGGTTCCGAGCGCTTGACGTGGCCCGTGGACGACCCCCAAGAACGGGTATGGGACCCATTCCCGTTCACGTTCTCGCCGGTCACCCAAACTCAGGAGGGGGATCTGACGGAGATCGACCTTTCGGTCGACAACACCGCCCGATTGCTGATGCGGTGGCTCCATGCAGGCGACGGCCTCGAAGGCAACCGGGCAACGCTTTTCCTGGTGCCAAAGAACGGCCTCGATATCCCACATCCCAACCACGAGTTCCGGTCGATCGAGGTCGAGGTTTCTGGCGTAGCTGCCAACGATGAGGCCGTGACTTTCCGGTTGGCCAAGCCGAACTGGTTCAGCATTTCGAGCCCGACGGACCGCTACGTGCCAAAGCGTTGCCGCCACGAATACGGCAGCGACTCTTGCGGCTACGTCTTGAACGAGTTCGCGGCGCACCCGCGTTGCGGCAAGCTTCAAGCCGACTGCATCGAGCGGGGTCTCGACTTGCGCGCGCGCGGTCTCCCCGAGGTGCTGCCCGCCAACTATGGCGGGCACCCGGGCGTATCACGGAGGCGCGCATGACGTTCGCAACTGCTGACATCTTGCGCACACCCTACAAGCTCGGCGGGCGCACCGTCGGATCTGAGCTCGACTGCCTTGGCACCGTGGCGGAGATTGCGCGGCGCCGCGGGTTGCCGCCGCCAGGCGGTTGGCCGGAGATCCTCAGCGCAGTCGAAGCGGGCAGGACGGCAAACGGATTCCCGCTTGGCTGGCGCCGCGTTCCGGATCCTGTTCGATTGCTTGACGGCGACGTCTTGGTGCTGCCCGGCGAACACCCCGGGTGCGCCATCGTGCACGAGGGGCGCGTATTCACCGCGAGGCCCGAAGCTGGCGTGCATGCGGTTCCGCTGCACCGGTGGTCACAGGCGCCTTCTGAGGTGTGGAGGTTCTCCGCATGATTCGCGCAAGCGTTCGAACCGGCCTGCTTGGTGAGGAAGTGCGGCACGTCGACGTACCGCTTGACCTGGTGCGCACGCCTCGCGATCTCCTCAACCGCGTATCTGGCAAGCTGTCGAAGAGCGTGCCAATTGGCGTTTCCATCGATGGCAAGCTGATCGAGGGCGAGGAGCTCGATCAGGAGCTTGTCGACGGCCAGCACCTGATCTTCGCGCCGCAGACTGGCTACGGATACGGAGAAACGATCGTCGGGATCCTGATCCAGATCGCGATCACTGCTGTTGTTAGCTATGTGGCCTACGTGCTGAGTCCGCGCCCCAAAACTCCAGGCGTGGCGCAGGACCGAGGCGACGAGAGCAGTTCGACTTATGCCTGGGATGGCGTCAAAACCAACTACGGCCCCGGTTTGCCAATCCCGTGGGGGTATGGCCGCCACCCGGTTGGCGGACAAGCGATCTGGACCGACGTGGAAGCGGCGCGAGCGGCTTCGGGAGGATTTGTCGATGACCGGTTTCGCCTGGTGCTCAGCCTGGTCGACGGCCAGATTCATCGGGTAGGAGACGTGCCTGCAGCCAGCGTCAACGAGCTCGGAGTGACGCCAGGGACGTTTCCGAATCACGTGCGCGTTAACGGCAATCTGATTCCCACAACCGACGGTGGCGCGACGGCATGGATTCGACCAGGCACCCAAGATCAGCCCACTCTGCCGGCGCCGTTTGCCGGGGTCAGTCAAACATTCACGCCGCAGGGCAGTCTCAACGAGGCATCGGATGCCGTTACAGTCACATTCGGAGATGCGGCTGACCTCTCGTTGCTTGGGTTTGTGTTCACGTTTCCGGCCGGACTGTATCGACAGCTGCCAACGGGTGCTCTGCAGGGGGCTTCGGTCGGTCTGCTGATCGAGGCCAAGTTTTCGGGGTCCGGGGCGTTCACTCAGCTCCAGCTTGTGAACATCGGGCAAGCTGGAGGGGCAGCCTTCCTAGGGTATCACGCTCATTCTCATCGGATAGACTTGGCGCCACCTGGCGCTTTTCGGGGACCGGTAGAGGTCCGAGTCACAAGATTGACGCCGTCCTTCGGTACGGAGTACGTTTCGCAATGCGTTTGGCGTGACCTGGTTGTCATGACGCCGCACACGCTCCGCTACCCGCAAGAAGCGTTGTTGGCCTTGGAGCTGCAGGCCGGCGAGCGGTTTCAAGGCGGCCTGCCCAACATCACGGTCCGTTGCGACCTGGCACTGGTGCGGGTGTGGGATCAAGAAAACGGATGGTCGCCGCGCTGCTGGGATGTGCCCGCGGCGCCGTTCGACTTCAACACCTACCCACCAGGCCGAAACCCTGCATGGTGCTTGCTCGACTTCTTGCTGGCACGCTGGGGGCTTGGTCGCTGGATTACCGAAGCTGACATCGATCTCCCGGCGTTCCGGCGGTGGGCGATCATGTGCGACCAGGACCCAAACCCTGGCGATCCGTGGGGCGAACCGCAGTTTACGATCGATATCATCGGCGACAAGCCGCGCCCGGTTTGGGAGTGGGTGCTGACGTTTACGGCAGCTGGTCGCGCAACTCCCGTCATGCGTGACGGCAAGATCTCGATCGTATACCAATACCGCGACGCGCACAGTGACGCCGGGGTCAGCGTTGCGGCCAAAGAGCCCGTGCAGTTGATCACCTCCGCCAACTGCGAAGACGCTGTCGTCACCTGGCGTTCGAAGAAGAACCGCCCAACGATCTACCAGTTCCAGTTCCTGAACGAGGAAGACGACTACGTTCAGGATGTGCTGCCCGTCGAAGACGACGAGGGCACGCTCAACGACCCGTCGGCCACCAACAAGGACCGATACCACTCCGAAGACGTGCAGGCCTACGGGTCAACGCGCCCGTCTCAGGTGTGGCGTGAGGGCGTTTGGCGGCATCGCATCCAACGGCTTGCCATTCGCCAGCTGGAGTTCACGGCGGGCCCTTGGATGCTGGCCAGTGAAGTGGGCGACGTGTTCGAGTTCGAGCACGAGCTGCTCCGACCGTTCGAGGACTCGGCACCCGTATCGATGCAGGTGGTTGGGGGCGGGGCATCGACGCCAACGTTCATTGTCGACCATCACTTGGCAGGGGGGCCGCTGCAGGTTGTCTGGCGTGACCCGGACGGCAAGCCGCAACGAAAGGCGATCGACTCGTTCGTGAACGGGGACAGCTTCGGCCGCAAGATCTCAGTCGTCAACGTCATCGACCTGATCAACATCCCCAACGGCGCGACTTGCGTCATTGGCGAGGTGGACAAGCTGGTGCAGTCGTACCAGATCATCGCCATCAGCCTGGCGAAGGACCAGAAGCGCCAGGTTCGGGCGATCCAGTGGACGCCCGAAGCCTACGACGTGCTCACGAGCAGTCAGTTCCGGTCTGACTTCGACGCCCCCGAAGCTGCACAGATTGTCGATACTCCGAGCCTCGACGACTTGCCGCCGGCGGTGCTGGGCGTTCGCCTGGTGTCCGATCCGGATGGCGGGCATCGGCTCACGTGGGCCCGCCCTGCGTCCAAGGCCGGCGGGCTGGCGGTCGTCTATGTGCGGCCGACGGACCTCGATATCTGGGTGCTCGCCGGTTCGACCGTCCTGAACGAACTCCGCGTGCCGGGGCTCCGCGTGGGCGAGAGCTACCGCGTGAGCATCTGCCTCGAGAACCGCACTGGGCAACCTGTTCCTGCGGATCTCGGCGACCAGGCCACGGTCACCCCAGAGGAGTTCCCGCCATACCAGTTGCCATCCCTCACCAACGTGCGCGGGACAGTGATCGAGGCCGGCGTGCTGCTGCAGTGGGACGAGCTGCAGCAACGCGACCTCGACTACTTCGAGGTTCGCGCGGGCTCAAGCTGGGCCGCTGCGCCGGTTCTCAAGCGCGAACGCGTTGCTCGAGCACTCATCATCGATCCGCCGGCGGGGGTGCCGCTGCTGGTCGCTGCGCGCTCGAGGTCGGGCCTCTATGGCGGCGTCACCGTCTTCCCCGCGTTGGACTGGGATCCGCCAAACCGGGTTTCCGTTCTCGACGAGGACGACCTGGCGCCATCGCCCGCCGGCACGCACTCTGACACGGTTTGGAACAGCGACGAGCAAGCCATCGAGCTCGACGGTGACGTGCTGCTAGGCACCTACGAAGGCCTCGAGCAGGACATCGGCTACCAGGCCCCCTTCTTCTGGCGCGTGCTGATCGATCGCCGTGAAATCGAAGAGCTGACTCTTGGCGACCTCGACTTCGAGCTGGGTAGCGGTGAAGCCCGCTGGCGCACCCTCGAGGGGCGCCCCGCGAGCCCCTACCAGCCAGGCGTCGACTGGCAGCATGCCCTAGGCGACTTCGAGGGCCCCCTGGGCGACTTGTCGTCAAGGCTGATGCTCGGCGGGAACATGGGCGAAGTCGGATCCCACACGCGCGTGCTGGTCGAGAGCCGCTTCTACGTCAGCGGCGCCTGGACGGAATACCTCGAGCACGTCGACCGGGTTGTGACTGCCAGCCGCATGCAGGTGCGCTTGACTCTCAATAGGCGATCGACCGGCTACACGGTGCGCGGAACAAAACTGACCTACCAGGCCTACCTATGACACAGAGCTACCAACTTGGCACCATCACAACTGCTTCGGCCGCTTATCTGACCGACCAGCTCAACAGCAACCAGGAGTCGCTTCGCACGAACTTCTCCGGCGGCTCTGAGCCAACCACGCCGGCGCCGCTCACGGGTCAGTTCTGGTGCGACACGTCGGCCGGGTGGCTGAAGATGCGCGATGCGGCCGGCACCGGATGGGTGAAGGTCGCGCGCCTCTCTGCTGATCATGTGTTGCAGCTGAGCTCGGAGGCATGGGCTGGCGCGTTGTCGGCGTCGAAAACGGATTACATCGGCTGCGCGCCGCGCCTTGGCACTGTGCGGCGCCTGGTGCTCGTCAGTGACACGCTCACCGCGAGCTCCTCCGGCAATGAGTGGCAGGTGCAGGTGAAGAAGTATCCGGCCAGTGCGCCAGGCACCCCGGTGGATCTGTTCAGCGCGACGGTCGGCACGTTCACGGCTCTCGGCGGCGTCGGTGGCGGAGTGGAATTCGCCGCCAACGCGGCATTGGCATTCACCCCGGACCAAAACGCGAGCCTCGCGGACCTCGACGTGCTCGAGCTGGTCGTGACAAAGGTCGGATCGGCGACCGATATCACCAACTTCCGCGCCTTCATCGAGGTCGAGTAATGGCGACCGATCGCATAGGCCAAGTGATCGCGGCGGGGCAAGTCTACGGACTCGCCGGCACCGTGCGTCGCGTCGACGGTGATTCGGTCGTGATCGTGATCGGCGAAGAGGGATTCGAGACCGTTCTGCGCGTAAAGGCCTCCGACGTTGTGCCCGTCGACGCGCCAATGCTCGCGGACAGTTGGACCGGATCGCTTGCCGGAACAGGGATCAAGACGCCGCAGGAACTCGCCGACTGGATCGATACCAACGTCATCATCGTTGGGGTGTAACCATGCAAACTACAGAACCCCCAAAAGTCGTCATCAGCAAAGAGACCAAGATTCCGGTCACGCCCTTGGCGACCGCGATCGGTGCGATGCTGTTCCTGGTTTGGGCGACATGGAGCGCCAGCCAGACACTCGGGAGCATTGAAGCGCAGGTCGCTAGGAGCAACGAGAGGGCATTCGACAACGGCCGCAAGATCGACGCCCTCGTAGAAAAGTATGTGCACGTTGAGTCGCTCAAGCGGTGGATCGACGTGTTCGAGGCAGTGAACAAAGACAAGAACCTCCAGGTTCCGGAGTTTCGCTAATGGGAGATTGGTGGAGATGGCTGAACGAGGGAGTTGGAACGTTTGTTCCTCGCAACGGTTGACCAGGCTGGACACCCGAGCACGTGCTGCTCGACAGAATGGCCGACGGCGCGATTGCGATCTGCTACCTGCTGATTCCCGCGCTTCTTGTGCTGGGTTTGATCGACTGGAAGCGTGGCCTGATGCCAGCGAACCAAGTCGTGATCGGGGTGACGATGTTCGGCCTGTTTATCGTCTCGTGTGGGTGGGTTCACTGGGAAGCACAGAAGACGTTCTCTGTGCCGGCCTACCGATGGCTCACGTTCGTCAAGTGCACTTGCGCATCTGTCAGCGTTCTGACTCTCGTATGGATGGCCGTGGCTGCATGGCTGGGCCTAATGAGGGCAGGCGCACATGTATCGACCCCCGAAGAGACGCACTACTGATGCGCCGCTGATCATGCAGAAACCAAACAAGAAGGTGCAAGCCGGCGGACTCGCTGGCGCACTCACAACACTCATCATCGGCGTCGCCGGAATGGCAGGTGTCGAAGTCCCTGCAGAGGTCGCAGCAGCGGCCACGACGCTCGTATTCGGCCTGGTGGCCTACTTCGTCCCCGAACCCCAAACATCCAAATGACAAGCAAGCGCAAGAAGCGTCCCCTGTTCCTGCTGGCCCTGACCGTTGTGTGCTGCGCGGCGTTGCCATCGTGCGTTGGCCCGAACCCGGTGCGCCTCGCGTCCGAGCGCGCAAACTGGCGGCTTGCCTCGACGTGCGCCGAAGGATGGTTCGAAAGCAAGCCCGTCGCCGAGCATGACAAGAAGCTCATTCGCGATGCGCTCGGCGACTGGGATCGCGCGCTGACCGCGGATGAAGAGCTCGTGGGCTGGCCGCTTGGGGGGAGCAAGTGAGTTCGCCAGCGGGACTGCTCGAGGAAGTGCGCGCGCTCGCCGATGAGCACGCCGAACGCCTCAAGGATCACTGGGACGAGCAGACGCGTCCGCATGCAGCTCGCATGTTGATCGAATCCGCCACCGTAGCCGTGCGCGCCGGCGCCGGTGAAGACGTCAGCGTTGCGCAAATTGCGCTTGACGCATCAATCAAGAACCTAGGCCGCACGCAGCAATCGATCGTCCAACTGGAAGGGCGGCAGCTGGCGTTGAGGGCGGCGCTTTCACTACTCACCAAAATCTAGGACTCACCCCATGACGATCTCACTATCACTCGCCACGAGCAGAGTTTCGGGGGTTGCTCCCCTGAACGTGCACTTCGACGCAACGGCCACAACCAGTAGTGAGACGTCGCGCCCGTTTCACGATTTAGACTACTATTGGGACTGGGACGATGATGATGAGACTTACAGCAAGGGGAAGTCAGGCGCGGTCAATTGTCACGTCTTCGATCAGCCTGGCACCTACAACGTACTGCTTTCGATCACCGAGCCAGATGGGAGCAACCTGGATGCGATGGTTGTCATCACAGTCGCAGACCCTGACACAGTCTTTGCGACGACGGACACGATTTGCTTTTCGAACGACGCAGACTTCACGGGGGCTCCAGCAGGATCGACCGAGGTCACGACGGCGGACTTTGACGCAGCCTGCGCGACCTATCTCGCAGATGGCAAGCGCCTACTCTTCAAGCGCGGCGACACGTTCACGGCAAGCGCCGGGACCACGTTAGACTTCAACGCCTCTGCGGTGTCGATCGGTGCTTTTGGCACCGGCACAAGCCCCGACATTCGCGGCATCTTCACCAATAACCCGTTGGTCAACGTCGCCTTCGACGGACCACCGCTGCGCCTAGGATCGACAAACGACGAGTGCCTAGACACGCGGGTTTCGGATCTTGAGTTTAGCTACACGGGGGGCGGGACAGTTAGCGCGCTTACGACGATGGACTGGCGATCCGAGAACCTGCTGTTTTACCGCTGCAAGGCGGCGGGCTTCGTCACGATGTTCAACCTGGGGCATGAGAATCCAGACGCCAACGCGATCGACCTCAACCGCTACATCTGCGTCGCGAACGGCGACTACTCTGACTTGCGCAACTACGGCGTGTATTGGTCGGGGAACGATACGGCTCTGCTGAACAACAGCTTTGTGCGCACGGACTTTTCAACCACCGACCACGAGCACGTCTTGCGCTTCCCGGTCTGGACCAAGTTGGTTGTGTCTGGCAACTACTTGGAGGGGCCCAACGACGACAAGTCGACCTCCACGCTACGCGCCCGTACCTACGCCACGGCGTCAGACATCAGCGACTACGCGGTGTATTCGGACAACGAACTTGCCGTCACGATCACATGGGCACTGCATCTTGGCACGGGTAGCTCATCACGCGACGAGCGCGTGCAAAACGTGGTCGTCGAGCGAAACTTCTTCAACGTGGTTGACAGTGCTCGCACCCAAAACTTCGGCACGTGTATCTTCACGACTTGCCAGCATGTCACCATCCGAAACAACAGGTTCGGGATGGAGTCGAATACGGTCACTGAGGTAACGAGCATTGCGATCCAGCAACGTGGACCGGGCACGGAGCTGACACCGACCGGAGTTTCGGTGTACCACAATACATACAACTCTTCGGTGACATGGACGCGCTGCTACTTTGTGAATGCAACAGCTCACTCAGGCGGCAACGTACCCGTTGCTAACAACGTGCTGTATGCGCCAAATTGTGGGGACTTCCGGGAAGGCGTAAACAACGCGACGGCTACGACGAACCTAACCAGCGATCCCACGTTTGTTTCTCCGACTGACTGGCGGCTGCAAGTCGGATCGGCAGCTATCGGCTATGGCACCGGCGGCCTTGTCCGCAGGGACTCTGACAGCAAGCTCCGAAGCTTGACAACGCCAGATGCGGGAGCGTTCGAGTTGGTTGGTATTGATCCGTCGCCAGCTGATCCGCCGCCGGCTGATCCTGAGAATCAGGTGTGGCCGGCACCGCTGCTAGGCTATGCCCAACCAGTAGCCAGGCCTTAGGTGCTACTGGCCGTTTCCGTGCCTGACCTCCGGCGGATCGGGCGTGAGCCCGTCGCCGTAGGGGTAGAACCCGCCGAGCAACTGGAACGGGAACAGCACCACATCACCTGCTACCAGCGGAATCAGCGTCAGGGTTGCGACGCCCTGGCGCATGTGCTCCGCAGATGGTGATTCAAGCCGCGTGTCAGCCCATGCGAGCATGTTCGTTGTCATGCAGCTGGGCAGCAAGAGCACGCTAAGCAGCGCAACTGGTAGGGATTTGGATCGCATTCGATTCATCGCTTAAGTGCCCCACCTCGCCGATCGATAGCGTGGGCATGCTCAATCTTGCGCTTGGGGGCGTGCTATTATTGGGACTTCTTCACCAAGTGGTCACAATGCCAACAATCACGATCAGCCCGATTCCGCCTATCCAGGGGCAGCAATGCACAATCGACTACGACGGGCCGCTGCCCGCAAGCGTCACGGTTAGCTTCAAGCCGAGCTCGATCGCTGACATGAATCTCACCATTGGGGCTTCGGGTCAGGTTGAGTTCACTGTCCCGGACAATGGCGAGACGATGAAAGTGACGGACGATGCTGGCTTGGCTGATGCCGACACCGCGCATATCGACGAGCCACAAAGCTAGTCGTCAAGGTGCTTGCGGATTCGCTTGAGAGCCAGCCCCGCTTCGATTCGCTCGCGCTCTGATCCACCTACGACCGCCGCCTTCAGTACCGCAATGATCTCAACTGCGGTATCAGAGGAGTGCAGAATTGCTTGCACGCGTTGCCGAGCGTCCCCGTGGATGGCAACCGCAAGAGCGTCATTGTGAGAGCCCGAAGCCTGCTTTGAGTCCCATTCGTACGCGAATCCCGCAGCAGCAACAAGAAACAGCGCCCCGGTTGCAGCAATACGAACGGGCCATGGGGTTGGCTTCTTTGCGATCAGTCCGCGCTTCATGACTTCCTCTCGCTGTTGCGCTGGCGTTTGACCAGGCCGCCTTGCTCGAGTTCACGTTGCAGGGCTTGATACTCGGTTGAGGAAGCGATGGCGGGCCGGCGAGGGATTGCGAAAGCACCCTCTGCCCCAATCTTTCGGTGACTACCATCGCGCCGCTGTATCGCCTCAACAAAGTCGAGGTCGACCACCCATGAGTCGGGGGGCAGTGCGCTTGGGTGATCAGTTAGCCCGGCGAGGTAGTCGGTTGTGACTTGCCAGTGTTCGGCGAGCTTGGCAGCAGCATCGAGTGGGGGGCTGTGGATGCCGTTCTCCCAGTTGCTAACGCTCCCCGGAGACACTCCGGCAACCTTGGCAATCTCAGATTGGGGGCGCTTGCCTCGTAGTGAGATCAGCCGTTCGGCAGTTTTTGAAGGCATGGCGAGTTTCCGAAGCCTAGCGAGAATCATGAGATGTGGGGCCCCAACCTTGTCAACGAGCAGAATACTGTTGTAGCACAAGAATATTGGAGGTATGCCTGGGCGCGTGACACCACGGAGATCCCCATGCGAACAACCATTCTTGAGCAGCGCCGATTCACTTCGCGCGCGGCAACAGCGTCGTCTTCCGTTGATCAAGCCAGCTCTGCGCGCCGAGGGCAGCCTGGCACTCCGAGTGTCACAACCAGAGGGGATGCGGTAACGACGAAGGGATGCAGCCGCGCCTCGATGCGCAGCGGTCGCTCCCGCCATTCCTTGGCGCCAAGTTCTTCCGTTGGTGATCCCCAGTTGCATACCGGGATCCAAAGTGCTCCAGCCCCGGGCGTCAATGACCTGGAATCGAGCACTAGCCACTTGTGGCCAGCTCCGAGAAGCCTCTGCGGATGCGCTCAAAAAGCTAGAACCTCAGCAACGGCGCAGATCTTAGCCACATTACCTGCGGGTTACATTGGCCGGGAATCCCTCCCTGATCGTTCGGTAGGAATCGGCGAATCGGGCCCTGGGCATGATTCCGACGATGGGCCTGAGAATTCGGCCGCCAACCTAGTCGCCAGCGTCATTGGTATCGTCGTGTGTCTATTCACGGCGGTGACCGGTGGTCTTCCGATCAAGTGGGTGCTGCAGCTCCTGGGGGTAATCCAGTGAGTGCCGCCTGCGTAGCTTTCACCGGCGCGATGACCAGTCCCTCCCTTGGGTCGCGCCTGCCCGAACCTGACCCCCGTTCTGACCGGCGGGCGATGACCCTTAGCGGGTTCGGGATTTCTCTGTCGACGCAAACGCCCCGGGCGGTGGTTGAGTCGGCTTGGTGCGCGGTGGCGAGCCGCGTGGTTTCGAGAGGAGTTGAGGTTGGGCCCGCGGCGCTGGCAAGAGCGCCGCGGGCCATTTATCGCGTGGTAGAGCAGTTGGTAGCTCGCCGGGCTCATATCCCGGAGGTCGCAGGTTCGAGTCCTGCCCGCGCAACCAGTCAGAACCAGAAAGCCAATGCAGCACGAAACGAATCAGCCCGGTCAATCCGGCATCCCGCTCGAAGCCACCACTTCGCCGATCATGCAGTACTTCGGCTACGAGCATTTGCCGGAGCATCTACAGCGTTACAGCCGCGGACTGTGCGAGCTGGCGCGCAGCATGGACGCCTCTCTTCCGCACGGACCAGAGAAAAGCGCCGGTTTGCGCAAGCTGCTCGAGGCGAAGGATTGTTTCGTGCGCGCAGCTCTCTAGCAACGAACAACAATGCGACAGAGCGCGTAAGAGCGCTGGCGGGGATGACTCTCCTTCTTCCCCTTTTTCCCGAATCCCGCCGCCGGTGCACACCTAGGGCCGGCCGTCGCACACTTTTCACTCCGCGGAGGTCCGCGTGATGTTCGTCGTTGCTTGGTGCCTCGCAGCGCTCGCGCTCGCATGGGGTTTGTCGTGGCTTTTGCGCGCTGATGCTCGTGACTTCGAGCCGCCGCAGAGCGCCCCCATGGGCGAGGCTGATGTGACCCCGGACCCCGATGAGGACGCCTCGTACCAGGCCATCGGCCGCACGGTGTTCACTGGGGTGCGTGCAGTTGCTTCGGGTTACCCCGTCGCCGTGGTGCCGGTTGAGCACGTCAGCGACAGTGGCGTGGGAGGTAGCTGCATCGTGGTCGTGCAAGACCAAGTCTTCCATCGCTTAATCAAGCCCGCGCTCGACAAGCACTTTGCGCAGATGCCGCGGGGTGGCGATGAGTAGCGCCGGCGAACGCGCCGCGCTGCTGGAGCAGATTGTTCCGAAGTCGGCTAGCGTGCAGCTCGAGATCGCAGCAGCGCTTGCTGACGACCCCCGCCCGCACTTCCGCGAGTTGGCGCCAGCGGTCACCAGGATGGCGCTGGCGAAGCTCGAAGCACATGAGGCGACAGCATGACCACTCACGAAGCACCGCGAACAGCCTACAAGCCGCTGGCGATGTCGTACAACGACGCCGCCGCCTACGTCGGCCTCAGCCGTCGCACGATCATCAAACTCGTCTCGACTGGTGAGTTCCCGCGCCCGCGCAAGGTGCGCGGCACGACCGCCCTGCGCTTCTCGACTGCGGATGTCGAAGCGTGGTTTGACAACCAGCCGGAGCAAAATCCGGAGGCGGTTGAATAGGCCATGGCCAAGCGTCGTGCCCAAGGGTCGCTCTTCAGGCGGACACGCAACGGCAAGCCGGAAGCGGTCTGGACCATCAGTTACCACGCAGCCGGCCGGAGAATCACAGAGCGTGCCTACACCGACAAGGCGGCCAGTGAGCAGCTGCTGGCTCAGAGGCAGCGCGAAGCCGCGCGCGATGAGGTGGGCCTGGGCGACCCGTATCGAAAGCACCGCTCGCGCTCGCTCCGCGACCACCTCGATGACTTCCTTGCCGGCATCGCCGCGCGCAACCGGACCAAAAAGCACCGCTCGATGATGCGGGCTCGACTGCTGTGCGCGTTCGAAGGCATGGGGGCCGGGCACTTGACTGACCTCGACCTCTCGCGCGGTGAGCAGTTCCTGGGCCAGTTGCTTGACGATGGCAAGTCGGTCAAAACCCGCGATCACTATGCGATGTCGCTGCGCCAGTTCGGCGCGTGGCTGGTCGACACCGAGCGTGCGCCGCGCAACTACTTCCATCGCCTGCGGAACGTGGCGCGTCAGTCTGACGTCACCCTCGAGCGCATGGCTCTGAAGCCTGACCAGCTGTGGAAGCTGATCCAGGCAGCCGAGGCCAGGCCGGTGGCGAGGTATCGCGAGACTCACCCTCAGGCACTGCCCGAGACGTTCGAGCGCCTGGCGCGCAATGGGCGCCGCCGCGCCGCGCTCTACCTGTTCAGTGCGATGACTGGCTTGCGTCGATCAGAATGCGTTGGCATCCGGTGGATCGATATCGACCTGAGCGAGTCCGGCGGCTGGGTTCGCCCTCGTGCGAAGACGGCAAAGTCTCGCCGGGTTGAACCGCTGCCGATCGACGAGCGGCTGCGCCAATGGCTGGTTGGCATGCGGGCGGACATGGCGCGCGACACGGGCCGGGTTCCGCCTGGCAAGTCGTGCGTATTCCACGTGCCGAAGAACCTTCCCGAGCAGCTGCGGAAGGACGCCGAGTATGCCGACGTGCCGGTGGTCGACGAGCTCGGCCGCAAGCTCGACTTCCATGCCTTGCGCACGACGCTCGGCACGATGCTCGCGCGGTCCGGGGTTGCGCTGCAGAAGGCTCGCAAGCTGATGCGGCACTCGTCCGCGGCGACGACGGCCAAGCACTACGAGAAGCTGGACCCCGAAGACCTGAGGGCTGACAGCGATCTCATGGCCGCTGCGTTCTGGGAAGAGGCCGTGACAGCTCAGGTGACAGCTAACGCCACGGATCACGATGCATCGGGGCGCACTGATGTGCCCTCAGAAGACGAGCCCAAGCGAGGCGTAACCGGATGATTTCGCGACACGTAGGGCAAGGAATGCCCGCCGGTGCACTGTTATGCGCAACCGGCGGGAATTGTGGAGGCGGCGGGAATCGAACCCGCGCGGAGAACAGTCGTAAGGTTGGAGGGTGCGGGAAGTTGCCCGCAACCCGTAACAGGCCCGCAGCTCAGGTGGCAGCTAACGCTCCGAAGGCGGTCGCGGCGTGACCGTTTACAGCCTGCCCACGAATCTAGTCTCGTTCGATTGCGAGAGTTGCGGCGCCCTCTTCGCTGTTCCGCAAGGCTATTACCTGCGTTGGAAAGCGTACGCTAGCACGACGAACGTGATCCACTGCTGTTGCTGCGGGCACAAGTGGTACTTCTCTGAGAAGAGCGAGGTCGACAAGGTTCGGGATCAGCTTGAGTCCGAGATCGCGCGGGCGGACAACCTGGTCCGGCAACGCGACGCCAAAAAGCGTCAGCTTGCCGCCGCCAAGGGGCGGATAACCAAGATCAAGAACCGGGTTGGCAACGGCGTTTGCCCGTGCTGCAACCGCACGTTTGCCAACCTCGCGCGGCACATGGGCACGCAGCATCCGAATTACAACGATGCAGGGGGGGCCAAGTGACCGACCCCGAAGTACGCATCGATCTGCGCAGCGGTGTGCGCCTGGCCATGGCCGAGTCAGCGATTCGCGAGCACGGCCTGACGGAAGCCGAGCTGCTCGAGGCATACAGCCACCTGCAGCCTGACGGCGAGGAGGTCGACCAGTGAGTGCGGCTCTGTTTCTCATTCACGATTGGACGCACGGCGAGCACTACGAGTATGCGCTCTTCTGGAAAGCCGACGGCAAGGGCTACACGACTGACGTCGCAATGGCAGGCCGATACACGGCCGAGGATGCCCACCGCAGAACTGATCGCATCAAAGACGGCACCGCGAGCCTTGTTCCGGTCATTGAGGCGGTGATGCATTCTGTGCGCCAGCTTCGGCAAAGCGACGCGCGAGCCATCTCCAGAGGGGCCACCGATGTCTAGCCGCCTGGTCGCCACGTCCCCCGCGCAGCTCCACATTCTCGAGCACGCGCTAGGCCTTGACCAGGCCAACGAGCCATACCGCAACTACTACGTCGCCATCGAGGGCAACGACAACTGGGGTGACCTGGTCGAGCTCGAGAAGCGCGGCTTGATGGACCGCCAACGAATCGCAGTCGCTGCAGGCGTCGCGACTGGCATGTTCCACGTCACCGACGCCGGCCGCGACTTGCTGCGCATGCGTGGGAAGCTGCCGGCGGTGCAGCGGGACCTCAACTTCGGGGAGAACCATGGATAAGCAGAACCAGGTCGCGCAAGCGATCGAAGAACTCGGCGGAGCCGACACCGTCCGCGAGATCGCCAACAGCATCGCCATCGAAGGCACCTACCCGATCGGTGTGCACGCCAGGGAGCTGCTGCGCGACCTGTTGGTGGGTGTGGTTGAGATGGAGCGGAAGGCGAGCGCCGACAACAAGGCCGCCAGGTTCGCCGAGGCGGCGATGAGTAAGCACGAAGAAGCGATCGCCGCATGGGGCAAAGCTGCCCGCGACGACCGCCGACACGTCGACATCCCGACCGACGAGTTGGTCTACCTGCTCACTCAAGGGCAACTGTTGGATGCGGAAGCTTTGATGCGCGCCCATGCCATCACTCCGGTGGCGGTGCAGGTGCCCGGTGATATGAAGCGTTGGGCAAGAGCAAAACTCGACACCAGTGGGCACCGTGAAACCGTTCCAACTGAGTGGGCTGTTGCCTCGTGGATTCTCGGTCTGTGCAAAGCCGCCAGCGCAAGCGAGCCAGCGCCCGATCTGTGTCCGGCATGTGGTGGCAAGCCAGGACTGGCCGAGGGTTGCCAGTGCAAGCAGGAGTCAGACATCGAGGACCCGAGCGCGTTTGACATTGAGATGCCTCCACCCGAAGTGATCGGCGCGTTCGAACTCGCCAGCAAGCCGAGCGCGGGGCTGTTGGCGGCGGCGAAGGACGTGATCTCATACCGCGATAGTCACCATCAAGGAATCCTCTGCGGCAGGTTTGCCAAGATCGCCAAGGTGCTTGAGCAAGCCATTGCGGCCGAGGAGGAGCGCGGGGCGGAGCCGACCAAGGTCAGTTCGATCGGCCTAGCCTTCCGTGACCAAGACGGGGAGGACTGGATTCGTGCGGACTACACCCACAGAGTGGAGAAAGAGCGCGACCAGCTGCGCAAGGAGGTGGCGGCGGCGAAGAACCGAGCCGAGAAAGCCGAGGCCGAGTTGGAAAGGCTACGCGTCGCAATCAAAGGGCACTGCGCGCTCCTGACGGGTCGCCACGACCACACGGGCAGCGAAACGGACTGCCTCGGAGAAGTTCACACACAGTTCGGAGAGTTGAGTCAGGAGAATGCGAAGCTCCGCTCGACCGCCCCCCTAGCCGAGCCGCCGGCGGAGCCGACCAAGCGGGACGACGGGCCGTTGCTGGACCAGATCGACCGCCAATGGATCAACGCGCTGTTCGGCTTGATCGAACGCCACAACCTCGACCCGGCCCGCGAGCTGCAGACCGTCACGGGTGATCTTCTCGCCAGCCGTGAACGCAAGGGGGCGCCGTGCCCATAGCCGCCAACCGCACAACCAACTGTCGCGGATGCGGCCAGCTGGTGATGTTCATCCGCACCAAGGACAACGAGACCATCGGGCTCGACCTTGCCGAGCCCGTCTACACGCGCGTTTGGGACCCTGACAGCGACAAGGGGTTCTGGATGCAAGACAAGAGCAACGAGGCGTTCGTGCGCCACACGTGCCCACCGAGGTCTAAGTGACGCGCTTGGCGTTCTTGAACTTCTTCGTGCTGCAATGGTTCACGTTGCGCCTTGCGCGCGTCGTTGACTGCCAAAGCTCGCGCGAGATTGGCTGGCGCTTGCTGGCTGGCGTTCTGCCGTTGTCGGGATGGTTTGGCACGCGTTTCAGGAGGCTTTGGTGATCTACAACTGGGAAGATTGTGTGACTGACTGGGTGGCCGTGCTCGCAGCCCGCGGCGAAGAGTTTCACGACGGTTCGCCACCCGGCCCCGTCATTGTTTGGGAAACTGGGAGGAATGTCTGATGGCATCCGAGAAGAAAGACCCGGCATTCCTGTTCTACGTCACGGCCTGGCTGCAGTCAGAAACAGTTCGCTCAATGACGCTCGAGCAGCGGGGCGCGTTTGTCGAGCTGCTCTCATTCTCGTGGCTCCATGGCAGCATTCCCGCTGACGAAACAAAGCTGTGCGCCATGCTCGGCGTGACGCCGGCCAAGTTCCGCAAGATCTGGTCTTCCTTGTCGCCGTGCTGGAGCCCCGCACCGGGCGACGATGCCCGCCTGATCAATGATCGCCAGGAGCACGAGCGCACTGAGCGCAAGCGCAAGGCCGAGGAAGCCCGAGCCAAGGGAAGGCTCGGTGGTCAGCAGACTGCCAAGCAGAAGGGTCAGCAGAAGCCAAGCAGACTGCCTAGCAAGACCCAAGCAGAAGGGGTAGCTGGAGCCAAGCCTTCCACTTCCACTTCCACTACCTCAACCCCTACCCCTCCTCCGTCGGGGCAAGCAGCAGGGGCCAAGCAAGAAGCCAGCAGAGCAGAAGCAGAACCAGTAGCAGAGACCCAAGCAGAATCGGACCCGGTGCTACAGCTGCAGCTTGCGTTGGCTAAGACCACGCTTCGCTCCAAGATGCCTGGTTTCGACCGCTCACGTGAGCTGACCAAGATCGCCAAGGCACTGATACCAACAGGTTTGACGCCCGAAGACGTGGTCGAGCTGGACAAGCTCGATGCCAAGAAGGCCAAGAAGGATCGCGGCTCGCTGCTCAACACGTGGTTGAAAGACAATGCTTGGCGCAGCGTGCTCGACGAACAGCGAAGCAAGGCCAAGGAAGGCAAGCTGCGCTCTGTGAAGCCTTCTGGGGACGGCAACGTGCTCGATGGCATCTACGGCGGCGAAACTCCGAAGACGGCAGCCAGCGTGCTTGAAGGCATCCTGCCACCCAAAGCGGAGGGCGCATGAACCTCTGCAAGAAGGGTCTGCACGACCTCGACGTAGTCGGCTACTACCAGCACCGCCGCAAGACCGTGGGCCACACAAAGCCGTTCCGCGAGTGCAAGCAGTGCAAGCACGAGCGCAGCGAAGCCCGCAAGCACAGGAAGACCGAGACGCCTGTTAAACGAATGACCCCCGGCGACGTCGAGCGAGCCTTGGAGCTGCGCGTGCGCGCCGAATGCCTGCCGCACTGGCAACGCGAAGCACTGATCCGCGAAGCCGTTGGGCTTGAGGAAGGGCGCTAGTGCCTGAGGTTCCCGAAACCGTCAAGGATCATGTTGCTTGGCTTGAAGTGTGCGAGCTCGATGAGTTGGGCGAAGGCCTCACCCAGTGGGAGATCGACTTCGTTGAAAGCCTGCGCTCGCAACTGCTCGAGCAGCGCCTTTTGAGCAAGCCGCAGCTACGCCGACTCGAAGAGATCCGCGAGGAGCGACTTTGACTCAAGCTATCGACCAGTTCCTCGATGCGCTCGACCCGCGGCTCGACAAGGGCGCGCGCGAGTACCGCAACCGATCGATGACCAAGAAGGTGACCGACGTTGAGCGTGAGCTCAAGGAGGAGCTACTCGACCTGGTCGGGTGGACGTACGTGATGTGGTCGCAGGCTGCGCACCGCGCCGCCGTTGAGGGCAACGAAGAACAGCTGCGCGGCATCTTCTTCGCGAACCTCCGACATCGCCTCATGCGCAATGACCGCAGCAAGCCTGCGCATGAGCCGGCAAGCGGCGCCCCCGGCTGCATGGTCGATCTCGAGATACTCGCGATGGACCTTTTCGAACACGCAGAGCAAGTCAAGCGGCGGCTGTTTCCGATCGCGCGCGCGATCGAGGTCGCCAGATGGATCTCACCACCAATGAACGGGCGCCGCGGTGGCGCGAGTAGCCCGCGAACGTCTGACTAGGAGCAATCAATGGAACACGCAGTGGCAGTGCAGCAGAACCCGTCAGGAGCCGTGCAAGTCGCACCGCAGCTACCTGCAGAGATGGACGTTCGCGAGATCAAGCGGCGCAAGAACCTCATAACCGAGGTCATGCGCGATGTGATGATCGTTGGGCAGCACTACGGCAAGATTCCGGGAACGAACAACATGTCGTTGCTGAAGCCTGGCGCCGAAATGCTGGGCATGGCGTTCCGCCTTTCGCCTCACTTCAGCGTCGAGACGCGCGAGCTCGAGCGCGGGCATCGTGAGTATTCCGTGCAGTGCACGCTCACTGCTGTCGACGGAACCATTGCCGCGATTGGCCTAGGCCTCTGCTCGACGATGGAGTCGAAGTATCGCTACCGATACAAGCAGCGCACGTGCCCAAGTTGCCACCAAGAAGCCATCCGCAAATCCAAACAGGGCTCTCAGGGGTTCTATTGCTGGGACAAGCTCGGAGGATGTGGGCAGACCTTCAAGAGCGATGAACAGCGCATCATCAGCCAGAAGCTGGGCAAGGTTGAGAACGAAGATATCTCCGACCAGATGAACACGGTTATGAAGATGGGCGTGAAGCGGGCGCACGTCGCTGCGATCCTGTTCGCGACCGGTGCGAGCGATATGTTCGTGCAGGAGGAAGAAGCTCCCCCGATCGTTCACGACGAGCCAGCAGCAGCAGCAGAACCTAGCGAAGAAGCGCAGCTGGCCGTCGAGTGTGCTCGCCTGTTCAAGGTGCTTGACCGCGACCGCGATAGCATCGCAGAGCTGTTGAAGTCCAACGGCGGCTGGGCGCCAAAGGGCAGCTGGACTGAGCTCACCTTTGGCGAGTTGAAGAAGGCGCGCGAGATCCTCGCCGCGGAAGTCGATCTGGTTGGGGGTGGCAAGTGATGTTCGTTCGCGCAGTGCTCGCAGTGCTGCTGAGCGTTCCGCTGTTCGCGCAAGTCGTGCGCGTTGCCAATCACAGCGTCACGACGTTCAGCGGTTGGAAGCGCACGGCCGTTGATGTCGAGCCGCCGCATCCAGTCGGCGAAGTGGGGTCCGCGCTCTACGTCGTTGGCAACAAGCTTGGCCTCGATACGTGGGCCGTCGACTTGCGGATGACGTTGGCGCCAGGCGAACGCCGCACCGTCGACCTTTCCACCGCCGCCCCGAGCTCGTTCACACTGGGGCCGCCAAAGGGCCGGCAATGGACCGGCGGCCCGATCACCGTGAACGGCCTGACAATGCGCTGGGTCGGAGCGAAAGCCGACGGTGCCGCGTGGGTCGCGCATCTGCGGCGCCGAACTGGTCGCATGATGTCGACCGACGTCTGGCTACGTAGCTACCCTGGCCAACCATGGGCAGAAGGCGAGTTGTTGCACACGTGCAGCAATCCCGCCGTGCCGGACATGGGCGAGGATGCCGCCGCGCTGCGCGTGCAGTTCGGCACCGGTGTTGTTGTTGGTGCTGGTCGGCAGTTCTGGCAACCGCTTGTCGACGCCTCGACGTTCGCAGACGGCCAGGCTCGCGCGCTGCCGTTTACGGTGCTTTGGCTCACTCACATCAAAAGCCGCGAGCAGGTGCAGAGCTGGCAGTCCGTGCAATCGATGAGCATCGGCGCCGTTGGTATCTCGAAGCTGCTCACGAACGGCAACCCCGTATTGCCAGCAGGCACTCGAGCTGTTTCGTGGGCCCGCCAATACCTGCCATCGGCAATCGCAGCGACGCACGACTGGCGAGCGCCAGTAGCGTCGATCGCCGCCGGCAGCCCGCAGACCGGTTCGCAATACGATCAGATCTTCAGGCATGGCGAACCAACGCTGCCCGACGGCGCCGGCGCCGAGTGGGTGAGCTACCTATGCGCGCTGAAATACAGCAACCGCCCTTGCCACCATCTAGAGCTCGGCGGAGCGCGACTCATTCCGGCAGCTCACCCCAACGCCGTTTTCTGGCAGAGTCGGCCGCACTGGCACCCAAGCATTGGGCCCGACAAGCTCGGCAAGCCTGGACCCCTGGACCCCTGGAACATCCCGGGCGGGTTCTTTGGCGCGGACCGCGAGCACTGGCTCATTGGCACGCTATGCGCCGGATCTCGATACACCGGTTCGCCCGCGTTGCAGCAGCTGCTCGAGCACCAGGCCGTCGCGTTCCTACTCGGTGAGACGGTCAAACCAGGGTTATCGACCAGTCACACCGACGCAGCGCGTTCGGTTGGATACGCTGGGCTTGTTGCCGTGCAGCTGTGGACCAACCTGCAAGACCGGACTCTTGCGGCACAGATCAGGGACCGTTGGCGCGAACGCGTCACCAAGATCTACCTCCCGGAGATCAGCCTGCGTCAGGGTGACGTCTGGGACCCGCGCCCTGACGATCGCATCATCGGTGATCTTGACTGGCTCGATAGAACGAAAGGCATTCGGAGAACGCCTCGCCACTACACACACGGAACGATGTGGTGGCAGCAGTCCCTAGGATCTTGGGGACTCGACTACGGCTGTTCGATTCTTGGTCCCGAAGAAGGGCGCGCGATCGCATTGCGTGGCGCACTCGCGACGCTGCGGCACGCATGGCGCAAGCACAACGGGCAGTGGCTGTTCTTCGACAACATCGGCTATGCGAATGGCGAGGTGTTGCCCGAATCAGAATACGTTGAAGGTTTGGGAGTGCATCGCACCGGATGGTTTGACAACTCCTGGGCTGTGCCTGGCATCGCAACGATCTTGCAGCATGACCCAACGCACGAGCAGGCCTTGGAGATCTGGGAACAGGTAGCGAGCAATGGCGGTAGCTGGGTTCCCCCGGGGGTGCGCTGATGGTCAACGAGGGGCAAGTGGGCTACGCGCAGCGATGAGGCCCTACTACGAACACGGCGGCATCACGATCTACCACGGTGACTGCCGCGAGATCCTGCCGACGTTGGAGCCTGTGGACCTTGTGTTGACTGATCCACCGTATGGGATTGGCTATGATGGTGGGGCGAGTCAGCGAGGGAGTCAAAAGCTAGGGCCGGTGATCGGTGACGATGAGCATTTCGATCCGTCGCTCTTCCTGGATTACCCTGACGTGATCTGTTGGGGAGCGAACAACTACGCGCAAAGACTTCCGAACCTTGGGCAGTTTTATGTATGGGATAAGGTCCTCAGGAATGGGTTAGACGTGCGGATAGCGGAGTGTGAATTCGCATGGCATCTAAAGGGGACAAAGCCAAGGGTTTTCAGGCACTTGTGGAGTGGTGCCTACCGCACTGGCGAAGAGGCTGGAAGGCGTTCTGTGCATCCGACACAGAAGCCAGTGGCACTAATGCGGTGGTGCATCGAGCGCGTGCCTGGTGACCCGCAAACCATCCTCGACCCCTTCATGGGCAGCGGCACCACGTTACGAGCCGCGAAGGACCTGCACCGCAAGGCGATCGGCATCGAGATCGAGGAGCGCTACTGCGAGATCGCAGCCGACCGATTGCGCCAGAACGTGTTGCCGCTATCGGTAGCCGACGACGAGGGGGCGCAGCGATGAAGCCCTACTGCGAACACGACGGCGGGAGCATGACGAGAACCGTCACCCCGAAGTTCTCGAAGCCTGTTGGCGCGACCTTCTACCCGGTCGACATAGATGCCGTGGTCGCGTCGATCGTCGCGCCTGCGGCCTCCTGCGAGCCGTGGGGGGCGCACCGCGCGTGCCTCCGAGGCCGCGGGTCCCTCCTGGCTCCCAAAACACGTAGTGGGTTGCG
>TARA_R110002073_G_C9499649_1_pt1 | contig 39674 bp, 46 predicted proteins | sample TARA_R110002073 | Tara Oceans TARA_R110002073 (sample SAMEA4397174) | marine metagenome | biome: Polar Biome; feature: [DCM] deep chlorophyll maximum layer (ENVO:01000326); material: water (ENVO:00002006), including particulate matter (ENVO:01000060) such as... | depth 40 m
AGATAATAAAGATAATTTAGTTATTGCTTAGGTCGAACTGAGGTTTACAAGTAATCAAAATCGACGTGAGAGTTTTTTAATTGAGATTAGTAGCGCAGGCTCTATCTCTTCAGCGCAAGAATTGGCATTAAACACCCTTAAAAATCATCCAGCAGTTTTGCAAACACCTGAACCATTGGTTTTGGTCAATGGCATTATGTCAGGTAAAGTAGAGTTATGTATTTATTTCTGGATGGACGGAAATAAATATAATTGGCAAAAAGTTAAATCATCAGCTATTCGATTGATAAAACGAGCATTTCAAGATGCTAAAATTCTCATCCCAGGCACTGAAATAGAAATAAGTTTTGCTGATGAAGCAGTTGTATCAAAGCAAATTACTAAAGATAAAAAAGTAAATAAAGTCACGCCAATGATTGAGGAATCGATTAATTCAACAACTAATGCAGAAGGTTGGTTAAGTAGTGATAAAGATGAAATTCAAAAACAGGCACAAAAATCAGATGTTATTGGCAAGGAGGAAAATCTATTAATCGGTTCTAAAAATTCCTCTTTGCACGATAAAATAAGCTAAAATTTGACGCCGTTTAAATTTCTTTCAACGAGCAGCGCAGCAAAAAGATAAAAATTTATGGATAAATTATGTAATGGCTTATTTACTTAATTTAGTAAAGTCATTACATATATTAATAATAATATATGTAAAAATTATAAAAAGTCTATATAATACTTAGCATCTTAAATAACAATAATAAAAACTAAGATGAAAATATTATACAAAACAATCCTACTATTAATTATTTCTAATTTAGCCATAGCAGTTAAATTTCCAGAAAACCTACTTATATCAGATGAAGTTCGTAAAGATATAGAAAAAGTATCTGCTTTAAAACTAAATAAAAAATATAAAGCGTTTGCAAAGCAGTTAGAGCTAGATGAAGCTCAAGCAATAGACATGCCTAAAGATATGTATGGGCTAGTATTACTTACTATTACAGAAATAATAAGCGTATTAACAGATACAATAATTTTAAATTCTATATTATTAATATCCGGTCTAACTACTGTCTTTGCTCAAAATGACACTTCTAAAATATCAATAAAAATGCGTCAATATTTAGAGTCAGAACAGCTGCCTATACCTTATAGTGGAATCAAAATAGTAGAACAAAAAAACACAAATAAGCTTACGAAAAGTACCTTGGAAATAAGAAATAAAGCAAAGCTTGAAATAAAACAAAATGGATACTATACAAACACAAAAGGTTTAAGAGCATCTGAGTTACTTAATTTAAAAAATGCAGATTCACCTTCTGATGTAAAACAGTTAGGTGTTATGTACACAGGATACAGAAAGCATTCATCGGAATTAAAAATATCTTTTCCTTTTGATGATATAAAATTAGAAGAAATTACTAATGTCATTGGTTATGCTCCTGAAGGAGCATTTGATAAAAAAGAAGGGTGGTCTGGAGCAGTTGCTCATTTTGAAACAAATTTTGGTAGTTGCTCACTAACAAAAAGCAACATGCATAAAACAGGAATGAGTGCTATATTTTCAAAAGATGATGTAACTTATGATATTAATAATAAAATAACCATTGCAGAAATTTATGGTTCTAAAAAAACTAAGTTTTTATATAGCTATATATGGTTTGATAAAGATTTTTATCGTAATTTAGAATGTGCGAGTGAAACATTTTCTAAATCAACTAAAAACAAAGTATTAAGTCTTGCTAAGGAATTAGATAAACAATAGAAAATAATCTGTAGTATTATATTTAAAGTTGAAATTAATATAGCTATCTATGGTGACTAAATTTGATTAATAATAACTATAAAAAAATAGAATAAAATTTTATAGAGTAATTGGAGCACATAAAGTTTCACAAATATAATGTTTGAACTATAATTTATAAAAAATGGAGATAAAAATGGACAAAATTAAACCCCTTTTCACAGCAATAGCAACTTCAACAGGCGGTCGAAATGGTTCTAGTGAAGCAAGTGATGGATCTGTAAAAGTTAACTTATCTTTACCAAAAGCTATGGGCGGGCAGGCCAAGGAAAATACTACAACACCTGAGCATCTTTTTGCAACAGGTTATGCGGCTTGTTTCGGTGGTGCATTAGATTTTGTAGCAAAACAACATAAAAAAGATGCAACTGCTGCTAAAGTTACGTGTAGTGTTTCGATTGGAGAACGAAATGAAAGTGGTTTTGGATTGGCAGTAAAATTTATGATTGAAGATAATAATTTGTCACAAAAAGATCTTTCTATGCTTGTTAAAGAAGCGCATGAAAAAATTTGTCCTTATTCACATGCAACACGTGGAAATATTGAAGTTGATTTTGAGATATCTGGGGTGCAATAGAAAGAAAGCACTTAATATTTAAAGCTAGAATTGAGTACCTATAGCTAGAAAATAATAAAAAATTATCTAGCTACAGAATATTAAATGAAAATGTTATTGGGAAAATAAAGAAATTTAAACTTCTTGCAGATAAGTACCAAACTTCAAAGTCATTATAGAAATATAGAAATATATAATTTTACTTAATGATTTTCTCATTTATATTTGCTATGATATAAAAATCAAATTGTTAATTTCAAGCTTACTATTTTACTAAAAGGTATTAGTCCAATGCGCAAATAAATTTCTATAAAACTTTATTTTATTGATTATATTAGTTTTTTTAGGAGTTTATTATGAGTAGCCGTATTAATTTCAAATTAAAAACAAAGTCACAGATATTTTAAAAGATTTAAATTTATCTGATATTGATATTAGTCGAAAATTTGATTCTCTATCAGGAGGAGAATGTACAATATTAATGCTTGCAAAAGCTTTTCTATCTGATAGTGATTTTATTATTTTTGATGAGCCTACTAATAATCTAGATTTAAACTCCAGAAAAAATTTATATAAAAAAGTAAAGGATTATAAAAAAGGACTAATTATAGTAAGTCATGATAGGGAGCTGTTAAATTTAATGGATGAAATTATAGAAATCAACCCATTAGGAATTAGTATTTTTGGAGGTAATTATAGTTTTTATTTACAAGAGAAGGCTATAATAGAAAATTCAAATTTGAAAAATCTTGATATTGCTAAAAAAGATTTAAAAAAAATAAAAAAAGAGGCACAAGTAACGAAGGAAAAGCAAGAGAAGAAAAGCTCGCAAGGAAAGAATTTAAGAAAAAATGGCGGGCAATCAAAACTTATTTTGAATGCCATGCAAGAAAAATCTGAACAAACATTAAATACGCTATCATTAAAAGAAAAAAGAATACTAACAGATGCTCAAAATAAACTGCAAGAAGCTAAAGAAAATATTTTTAGTGGAAAAAATTTTAATTTTGATATGTCTTGCACAAAAATACCAGAAAATAAAAAAGTATTAGAAATACAAGATTTAAGTTTTTCATATAAAGATAAAAATATTTTAAACAAATTTAATTATTTAATTACAGGTCCGCAAAGAATAGCTATTTATGGGAATAATGGTTCTGGTAAAACAACATTTTTAAAATTATTGGTGAAAGAACTAAAGCCTGATTCAGGCACTATAATGTTCGGCACAGAAAAAATAAATTATTTTGATCAAAATATAAATATTTTAAATGATAATTTAAGTATTTTAGATAATTATTTAAATATAAATCAAGATATAAAAGAGGAAGATGCTAGAACAAATTTAGCAAGGTTTTTATTTAGAAATAAGCTTGCATTAAAATTAGTAAAGAATCTAAGCGGTGGAGAGAAGCTGAGAGCTGCTTTAGCATTAGTATTAACTTCAAATAAAGTGCCTGAACTTTTGATTCTTGATGAGCCGACTAATCACTTAGATATTAATAGTGTAAGTTTTCTTGAAAAAGTATTAAATGACTATAAAGGGGCATTATTAGTTGTTTCACATGATGAAAGTTTTTTAAAAAACATAGGTGTTAATGGTGAAATTAATTTTGGTTCTAAAAGATTGTAATATTGTATCACCTAAAACAAGGGATGTTTTAGGTGAGCAAGAATAATTTGGAGTAATAATAATTTCAGTATTAGTTTTTGTAGTAGCTCAAATCTAAACTGACAGACACCATTTAAAAAGTGGGTAACTGTACGATTAAGTCAGAGCTAATACAATTTATGATTGCGTTAGTTTTTGATAATTTAGCTGCGGAAACGGAGATATACATTAAATTAGAGACATTTTTTTTGCACTTTCTATTAATTCATCTCTAAAATTAGGATGCGCTAACTCTATTAGTTTTTTGGCTCTTTGTGTTGAAGATAAACCTTTTAAATTAATTACTCCGTATTCCGTAGCTACATATTCAGTGTCAATTCTTAAATCTGTTACAACTCCAGTGAGCTGAGGTACAATTTTACTAATTTGACCACCTTTAGTCGTTGATTCAAACGCCAATATTGATTTTCCACCTTTAGATAAATAAGCCCCCCTGACAAAATCATTTTGACCTCCTGGGCCTCCATACTGATGTCCAAGTAAAAATTCAGCATTGACTTGTCCATATAAATCTATCTCTATTATGCTATTTACAGAGATAACATTATCGTTTTCTGATATAACGCTAGGATTGTTAACATAGTCTACAGGGTATGTTTCCATAGAAGGATTATCATTCATAAACTCATACATTTGAACGTTACCAAATGCAAGAGTAAAAACATGCTTATTTTTATTAATATTTTTTTTAGCTCCTGTAACAATCCCTTTTTGAATTAAGTCAACCATGCCAGGAGATAATAATTCAGAATGAATCCCTAAATCATTATGATTTATTAAATATTGACAAACAGCATCTGGCGCACCACCTACACCCATTTGAATTGTTGCGCCATTAGGAATCAACTCACTAATTGCTTTACCGATTTTTATATCTTCCTTCAGTGGTGGACGAGGATTAAGTGCAACTAAAGGAACTGTATTTTCTACAATAGCCGTAACTTCACTTACATGTAATAGCGAATCACCAAAAACTCGTGGCATATTTTCATTAACTTCAACAATTAATTTTTTAGCATGTCGAGCTGCAGTTGATGTATAGTCATTATTTGTGCCAAAAGTAAAATATCCAGATTTATCCATTGGACTTACAGTTACAACAAAGGTATCAAGTTCAATATTTTCTCTAAAATAACGAGGCAAATGACTAAAAGAATTGGGGACATAATAAATAACTTTTCTTTGATCCTTCATTCCTAGTTTCACTAACTGTCTTTCTTTTGCACCCAAGAAACCTGGATGAGGTTTTATAATATCCATTAAATCATATTCAAGTATAGTATTATTTGCTGGTTCTTCTGCATGCATATAATAAACATTTAATTTATCATATTTTCTTTCACTCGCACGTTCGGCGATTGCTTTTAATAATGCCGGAGGTTGACTTACAGCCATACCAAAACCAATATTACAATCACGATTAATTAATTTCACCGCTTCACTTGGATTAGTTAGTTTTTTTTTATATAATTCTTTATACATTTTATACTCTCCGATTTTTTAATTAGTAGCCAGCCTTTGCATAAGGACCTAATCCTTTTTTATAGACTAAAAAATGTCGTTCATAAGAACAAACTAACTTATTATTTTGATTAAATGCCTCAGATTTAACATGCATGATCCCTTGAGATGGGCGAGATTTAGATTCTCTCTTATCTATAATTGTAGATCTAGCATAAATAGTGTCTCCAGCAAAAACATTTTCATGAAGTTTTATATTATGCCAACCTAGATTAGCAACTACTCTATCAAAAGTACGTGTTGTCAGAGCGGTTAACACGCCAACAATAAAAGGCTCTGCAATAGAAATCTTTCCTTTTTGGTATTGGCTTGCAAAATGCTCATTACTATATTGTGGTGATAATTCAATTGACCGTAGTGCGTGTAGACGATTTTCTTCTATAGAAAAAGTTTTGCCCGGTCTATGATCATATACTTCTCCTGGTATTAAATCTTCAAAGTAAATGCCAACTTGTTCGCGATAAATATTATCTTCTATTAGTCTATGTGATGAAAATTTGGCATTTTCAATTTTACTTATAATTAATTTATCTTTTATTTCTACAGGATGCATCCCTGATTTATAGACTAATATTTTATATTGTATTTTTGCAACTATATCATCATGTTGGTTAACACCTGTAGTTACAGCAGTTATTAATCCGTTATTATCATCATAGTTTTCTAAAGAAATAATCTCCGTTTCTGAATATAGTGTATCACCACCAAAAACAGGATGCGTCATTGCTATATCTTCAAATTCAATTATGCGTTTTTTTCTAGCAAAAGTTTTTGATGCCATGCCTATTATTTTTTGCAATGTCATGGTACTCACGCCCAAACAGTTAGTCCATTCTGTTTTAGAGGCATAATGCTCATCATAATGCAATTGGGCGTTATTAATAGTATCAAGAGCTTCATTAGCATTGTCTTGCTGACTTACTGTTATACCTGGGCGATGTTGGAATTTTTGACCAACTACAAATTGTTCAAAATCTAGACCAAAATGTTCAAGGTATGTGCTTTCAGCTGTTTTAACATAAGCCCTAAATGGTATAATTTGATTCATGAAAATATCCTGCTGTATTTTTATTTAAAAGATAAAATTCGTTTGGCTGCTTTATAAACAGGAACATCAATCATTTTCCCGTCTATTTCGCAGGCATTACCCCCTGAGCTTTCATAAACATCAACAATTTTTTTAGCTCTTTCTATTTCTTGGGTCGTGGGAGAAAATGTATTTTTTATTGGCTGTATATGTTTTGGATGGATAGCCAATTTTCCTGTATATCCAAGACCTTTAACTTTCTGAGTTTCTTCAATAATACCTGAGTCATCTGAATCTTTAAGATTTAAATATGGGACATCTAATGCTGCAATACCTTTTGATGCTGCTGCTCTTATAATTAAAGAACGAGCATTAAGCATTGGCTCCCATGCTAACTTTGCATGCAAATCTGCAGCTAAATCAGCTCCACCAAAAACTAATCCTTGTACATTAACGCTGGAATATGCAATTTCTTTAGCATTATATAAACCTATAGCTGATTCAATTAAAATTAAATAAGAAATATTATGTGGGGATAATAAAGAATCTAATATTATAATTTCAGCAGCATATTCAGTTTTAGGAACCATTATTACATCAGGGTACGCTTTGGCATCTATTAATGCAGATAAATCTTTTAAACCAGCAGGTGTTTTTAAGCTATTTATTCTAAGGCACTGAATAAAGCTATCATCTTTTTTGTATTCTTTAAAATAATTGATTACAATATTTCTGGCTTCATCTTTATTTGCTAAAGTAACAGAATCCTCTAAATCAATGATTAAGCCATCTGCTCCGGTCTGCTTCGCCTTTTCAAAACGCTCAGGTTTATTAGCCGGAGTAAAAAGTAATGTTCTTATATTTTGTAAGTTCATATAATATTTCTAAAAATTATTTATAGTAATTTGTATGTTTAATGGACATATAACATTTAAAATAGTTCTAATATATATATTATACTAGCATTTAATAAATGCCGGTTTTTGCTTAACATACTAATATTAAAAGTAATATTTATTTGGAGATTTATGATTGTGCTAATTTTTAAAATTTAGCTGCGGAAACGGACTTATATATTAACAAAATTCATCGTCTAAACTGGGATTAGCTGTATATATCTCAAATAATCATTTATATATCAATACATTAATTTTTAGTCTATTTTATATACATTATATTGGTAAAACAAAACTAGTTAGCTCGCTTTATAGTGAGAAATGATGTACAATGTTTTTATTTAATTCCTAAAGGACTTATTTAATGAATAGCTATGTAGATAATTTTAGTAAAAGATTAGAAGTTGTTAACTCTAATTATAAAAAAGATATGTTTCAGAGTTATCTTACGGCAATAGAATGGCGCAATGTTGAAATGGCAGAAGAATACGCTATGCATTTAAAAGAAGGTAATAAGTTTTACAATTTCCCTTATTTCAGGCAATTAATTGAATTTTACAAGATATTTGGAAATTCATATATCGCGGCTAGAAACTATAATAGTCATTTTGATATAATGATGTCCGGCCATATGCTTATGAATATTTTTATATTAAGCTCGGTTACAATGGAATATGCTTTGAAAGGACTATTTTCTATACCATTATCATTATTATCACTTTTTGGTAATAGTAATAAAACAGATTTACAGGAAAAAGTTGCTGAAATTTTTAATGAATATGAAAAGTTTATTCATCATACACCTTTTTATAAATTTCCTTACTTTGCAAAAATAATACCAATATGGAAATCTTTTTTGCACAGTGAAAATAAAAGTATTACAGATATAGTAATGTTATTTTCAATAACTTTAGAGTTTATAGTTAGAGGAATGTTATCTTTCCCAGCAGATTATATGAGCAATAGCATCTTGGATAGCGCACCTGAGGTAACTAATATTATTGTTGAAATGGAATCTGAGAATAATGAACAACTAGAAGAGGAATTTAAGCTTAAGGTTAAAGGCATTAGCGATAAATTATGTTTGAAATTAAATATTGCTGAAATTAATTTGCAAGAACAAATTTTTATTAGGCAAGAAGGAGAGAAAAAAATACTTTATGCAAATTTAGTGTTGCCTAGATATGAAGAATTTAAACAAGTGATAGATGAATTAATTCAAAATAATATAAAGTTAAAAAAAATTGCAGGCCAAGATAATGTACAAGTAAGATTTTCTTTAGAGGCAAAAGACGAAACAGATCTAAAAGTAAGAATGAATAATCTAAGCCAAAATGTGCCACAGACAAGTCAGATATTATATTCATATACGAATAGTATTGACCGTAATAAAATTATGATGGCCTTGAATCTTAATATGGATAAATTTAATGAAACTATAAAAGATTTGAATTCTAAAGATGGGTTTAATTTAAAATTAGTTCATGATTTCTAGTTTTTAATTAATAAATATTATTTATAGGTCGGTAGTATGAAGTTTTTAGATATAATTAAATTAAAGTTTTTACCAGAATTTGGATTGTATTCTGCTATTCCAAGTAATATTATTGATAAAATAGAATTAAGTCAATCCAAAACGTGGCTTGGCAGTTTTATTGCTGGAGTCCAAAAACGTCTAGTTTATTTAATGTTTCCTTTGTTGTCATTGATAGATATTTTTGGAGGGAGCATAAAATTCTTAGGATATAGTTTCAAGTCTTTAATTACTAATGACTCTGATTCATTAACTGATCTTAGATTCAAAAAAAATCAAATTTTTGAATTAATAGAAAAAAATATTTTTGGGCTAATATTTTATCCAGTTGGGCTTTTAGTATATCCACAAGCTGTTACAGACTATTTTGTGCATAAATATCCTGAAAAAAATCATATACATTCCGGGGGTAATTTATATCAAGATGATATTATTGAAAGGTTCCCTGAAAATATAGAAGAAATTGCTGAAATAATTAAAAAAGCAAATCAAGAGAAGACTAAAGTTATGCCTGTTGGGGCTAAATTTAGTCAAGGTAAACAGTTTATTCCTGGCCACAAAGGTAAACCTCAAAATAAAAATTCATATATCGTTAATTTAAAAAATTTTAAAAATATAAATATTGATATAGACAGTAGAACCGCTAAGGTTGGAGCTGGAGTTTTATGGTCTGAATTGCAAACAATAGCTAATAATTGTGGTTTAGGTGTTATGGTTGCTCAGGCATCTAATGTTTTTAGTATTGGAGGTTCAGTTGGTACGAACATTCATGGATGGGATCATGTACATGGATCATTAGGAAATACTATTAAAAGCATGAAAATGGTTCAGCCAGATGGAGAAATTCTGACGATTAGACCAGAAGATGAATTATTTAAACTAGTTATAGGTGGTTTTGGTTTATTTGGAATAGTAACAGAAGTTGAATTAAAGCTTACTACTAATGTAGATCTTATCGAATATGCTGAAGAAATATCTATACAAGACTATCATAAATACTTTGACGATAGTGTATTAAGTTCACAAAATACGAGAATGCATTATTATAGATTATCTTTAAATAATAATCATATGTTGCAAAGCGGTGTTGCTGTTAACTATATTGAGCCTACAAAAAATACAGAGGCAGGTTTTACTAATAACTACCAGCATGAATTATCAAGAGGAACAAGATTAGAAAGGATTTTGTATAATATTGGTAGAAAATTTACTATGTTCAGGAATCTTTATTGGCATTATGAAAAGAGTAGATTATTAGCAAATTCAAGAGAGCTTATTACTCATAATAGCGTTATGCATCCTAAAATAAATGCAATGTTCAAAGATTCTTTATCATCTTCAGCTTGGTTGCAGGAATATTTTGTGCCAAAAGAAAAATTATCTCAATTTTTAAAAGAGCTTGGGCCATTATTAACTGAAAACGCTGTAGTAGTAGTAAATGCATCTGTAAGACACATAGGCAAAGATGAATCTTGTATTTCAGGTTATGCAACTGAAGGTGATCGATTTGCTGTGGTAATTTGTTTTAATCAGTCTTTAAGAGAAGATGAGGTTATTAGAACTAGGCGTTGGGTTAATAAATCATATGATTTGGTAACAAGAAACGATATTGGCGGAGCTTTCTATCTACCATATCAGCAGTTTGCTACAGAAACTCAGTTTGATAAAGCTTATCCAAAAGCTGATATTATTGCTAGAAAAAAACAAGAATATGATCCAAATAATGTTTTTAGTAGCGGGTTATATGAACAATATATAGCACCATTAGGAAAAAGCAAAATTAGAGAGATTAGTGTTTTTAAAAAAATCATCCAAAATAAAAGTCAAAAAGAAAGATTTAAAGGTTTTTTAAATAATGTTTTACAAAGAGTAGATGCTGAAGTCTTATATTCCTTATTGGAAGATATTATTAGCTATACCGATAGTCATGAAGATATTTATAAAAAATTATTAGAACGTAAAGGTGAAGTACTACCATCTATGGTAGGAAGTATTCCTAGTATATTAAACTCATTGAGTACAATTAAATTTGATTTAACAAAACAAGCCGAGTGTTTAATGAAGGATTATGGAAAGTCCAAGGAAATAAAAGGATTAATAGAAATAGGTTATCCAGGAAGATTCGTGAACTCATTTAAAGAGAAGTTTAAAATAACTGGTAATATCATAGCTGTGCATGAAGAAGAGTCTTTAACTGATTTTGTTCAATATGGAATGAAAAAAGGGCACAATGCTTTTGTCCCATTAGATTATAATTATCCAGATTTAAGTTCTATTCAAAATAATAGTGCTGATATGATTACTTGTTTTGTTGGATTACATCACTTTCCAGAAGATAAGCTAGGAGATTTTTTGGAAGATATTAAAAGAATATTAAGAGCTGATGGGAGTTTTTTGCTTGTAGATCATGATTGTCAAACAGAAGAAGATTTAGAAATAGCTACAGGGGCACATAGTTTTTTTAATGTGTTAAATGGGGTTAGTTGGTGTGATGAAGTAAATGAGGTTCGCAATTTTAGAAAAATTGAATATTGGAAAGACAAACTTAAAGAACATGATTTAGATATTGAAATAGGTGATGGACCTGATGTTGCAATGATCAGAGAAGGGGATCCTAGTAGAAATAGGATGATAAGGTTTGTTAATAAAAAAGGCTTAGTGGATCATAACAATATTGAAAATTATTATGACACATCTTTCCAGTTTCATAGAAGACAAAATAGTCAAGTCGATGAAGAAACACCAGAAGTTAAACAAGTGGTGGCGCCTAGAAACTGTTGATACGATATAATTCATTTTTTTAAACAGTATTCAATAGATTGACAAAAATTATGGTATCGGTAGTTATGAAATGCTCTTTATTTAAAAGTAATTCTGGTTATATAAGTATCAGTTTAGACAGTAACAATTCTTATTATAAAAATAGGGGCAAAAATAACTATAATTAAGATGATTTTAAAATTGAATAGAATTTAATAGGGGAGTTATATATACTTGATAGATAAGTTTTATTGTTATCATAAAGGACTATAAAAATGTAACTACAAAAAACTTATTCCTCTTTAGGTATTATTAGCATCAAGCTATACTGGACTTAGCGTAATAATAAATGGTAATATAATTTTAACTAAATACTACAGAGTTTACCTATAATAAATGCATTCATGGAGTGAATATGGAACAAAATCAAGGAGTGGGGCGTGCATTAGTTTGTCCACCAAGGTTAAATTTTTTAGGACAAAACGATAACAACTGGAATCTTAATATTCTGGTTGTCACTCAATCAGGTTTGCCTCAACAAGCAAAAGCAGATGTAGAAGTTGCAGGTATATCAGTGAATAACCAAGCGCAGCTTTTGGATACTTACAAAGATGTAGCGGGACAAATAAACTTTTTCTGGTCTTACCCGGTTAGTATAAAGCAAAACAATCAGGAGCAAATGATTCCTTATTATGTAGATGGTAAATCATATAGTTTTAAAGTACCAGCTATTAACCAAAACAACCACTTTGCGATGTATTCATGTAATGGATATCAAACTATTGAAGACAAAGAGACTGTCGGTGGTATAAGCCCAATGTGGGATAAACTTAGAGCATTACATGAAGAAAAACCATTGCATCTTTTAATTGGGGGTGGAGATCAAATTTATGCTGATGGGGTTGTGCATAAAACTAAGAAAGATGAACCAGTTAATAACAAAAATGCTCCTATGGGCTTATTTGCTTTGCCCAGCCTCAAAAACTGGTTAAATGATGGTAATCCAAATTATGATGCGCCATTCACTGAGGAAATAAAAACTGAAGTAGCTGAATTTTATTTTACTCAATACCGTGAGCAATATAATATACCTGCGCTTGCTAAAATGCAGGCACAAGTTCCTCAACTAGTAACGGGTGATGATCATGACTTTTTTGATGGGATAGGTTCTTATTCTCCAGAAATGGAAAGTAGCGCTGTATTCAAAGGAATATTTGCGATTGCTTGGCGTTTTTACTTACTGTACCAACAACATGCATCTTCTAACAATCCACCTGAACATGGTTTTGGTGATAAAGGTTACTCCTACCTACGTCAGTTTAATAATGGAAAATTGGCTGTACTGGCTCTTGATACTCGAAGTGAAAGAACTAAAAAACAAGTAATCAGTAAAAATACTTGGCAAATGGCACTTGAGCGTATGCATAGTTTACCTGACCATTGTCGACATTTATTAGTTATATTAGCTGTACCGGTTGTATATCCTAGCTTAAATTTTCTTTTAAAGATATATGATGCTGCTGATATATCAGTACTAATGAGCAAATTAGGGGATAGTATACCTGGTCTTAAGAATCAATTTGGCAAATGGGAATTAAGAGATGATATTGGTGATCATTGGAATGCGAAGGATCATGTTGAAGAATGTCATTGGATGATAGAAACGTTACAAAACTATAGTCAACGAACAAATACCAGAGTCACATTTGTTAGTGGTGACGTGCATTTGGCTGGATTAGGTAAAGTTGAGCATGTAAGTAAACCTGATTTATATCAAATTTTCACATCTCCAATGGGGAATATTACAGCTCCATCATCATTAGCACGAGGATTAGAATATTTTGAAAATGAAGATATTGCAAATGGTTCAGTAGCAGGATTAGTTAAATGGGATGATTCTGAAGAAAAACTCGTTACGGAACGTAACTTTGCTACGGGATGTTTAACACCTCGTCAGAGAAATTTATTTTTGACGCTTTATCCAGAAAGAAGTAAGCCATTACATAAAAAGATTAATCAAACAAATGAAACAGCAGAGGTAGAAGAACCTAGCTCTTGTTGCAAAATGCAATAATAAAAACAAACAAGTGGCCACTGCATATTGTACTAGGGTTGTTTATTAATAAATATGTTATAATTACATATGTAGAAAATCACTTATTAGGTGAGTAATTGCATATGAATAGTTATAATGAAAACAACATGTTAGGTTTGGGGCAAAAAGAGCGGCAACAATTAACTGCTCTTTTGAGTAATTCTAAAGTAATAGTATCTGCTGAAGAAGCATCTAAAATTTGGAATATAGATAATGATGCGACATATAAATTACTTTATAGGCTTTCAAAAAAAGGTTGGCTTAAAAGAATTAAACAAGGTATTTACTTACCAATTCCTCTTACTTCATCACCTGATGATATTCTTGTTGAAGAGCCGTTCGTTATTGCTGAAAGAATTTTTAACCCGTGCTATATAACAGGAATGAATGCAGCAAATTATTGGGGCTTAACCGAGCAAATTTTTATAACAACTACTGTAATGACACAAAAGATGGTTCGGAACAGAACTCAAGTAATTGCTGATAATGAATATAAAATTCACACAATTAAAAGTAAATATTTTTTTGGATTAAAATCGATTTGGTTTGATGATGTTAAGGTAAATATTGCTGATCCATCTAGACTGATATTAGACATGCTTGTTTTCCCAGATTTTTGTGGAGGCATAAGATTTTGTATAGAAGTATTTAAAAATTATATTAAGAGTGATAAAAAAGATTTAATTTTGTTACAAGAATATATTTTAAAATTAAAAAACTATGCAGCAATAAAAAGGTTAGGATTTATTACAGAAAAATATTTTAAAGAAGAAGAAAGCTTAATTAAATTTTGTTATGATTGTATAAATAATGACAATACAAAAAAAGGAATTATTAAAATAGATCCTTTACTAAATTGTAATGTGGAAATAAAAAAATGGAGACTTTTAATTCCTAAAAGTTTAGATATATAGCAGTATGATTAGTAAGAAAGAAATAATGCAGCATGCAAAGAAGTATAATCTCAGTGCAAATATGATAGAAAAAGAAGATATTAATTTGAAAAATACTCTAATCCTCGTGGCTATGTTTCAGTTCAAGGTAAAATACCTTATAGTGGACCAATGCAAAGAAGAGGTAACACACCAACACTAAAACTAGATTTAACAAATGATGAAATTTTAGTCACAAAACCTGTACTATCTGAAATTTTTCATCCATACAGTGATGTTAATGATAATAACAAGATTCAAGCTTATAAATTAGAAGAAATCTTTGCCTATTGATTGGGATAATATGTTACGACATCAAATTTCTAGTCTAAAAAAATGTGATTTTTATTGGGAACAGTTACCAGAAGTTTTTAATTGGCTTGAAAGTTAAGTTTATAATCATAACTTACTTGTGGAAAAAACGTTATAATACATAAAAATTGTGTAACATAGCGGTTTAAGATTAAGTAAATTTAATTATTGTAATTTATATATGCAGAAAATACCTTAATAAGTGATATTTTGCATATGAATAGTTACAAGAAAAACAATTAGTTAAATTTTAGTCTTAAAAAAAGAGCAAATAATAGTTAATAACTCTTATTCATTTTAAAATTGAAAAAATATACACATTCTATATAATACTCAACATCATAAATAACAATAATAATTAAAAATGAAAGTACTATATACAATCTTATCAATATCATTGATCACAAATTTATCATTCGCAGCTAAATTACCAGAAAGTCTATCAATCCCTGATAATATTAAAAAAGAAATAGCAGAAGTATCCGCACTTAAAATAGGTAAAAAGCAGAAAGAGTTTGTTTATAACAAAGAGTTTGCTGAGCTGTTGCAGCTAGATAAATCTAAAGCAATTAAAATGCCTAAAGATATGTATGCTGCTGGGATTACTGTTGAAGAGGAGTCTCCTGAGACAGATAAGAAATATGCAGAGTATAAAGTTAAATTTCATATTTTTGTTAAGCATAATGATGACTATGCGTTGCCTGATGATAGTTGGGGTGATTGGTATGGTTCTATGAAAATGAGAAGAGATATCGAAGATTTAATAGGTGAATCAGATGTTTATCCTAACAATAAATATAGAATAAAATATAGCATGAATAGCTTTATATCTGATGATTATTTAGAGACTAACGAGAAAATTGATGATAATTATTATATTAGAGCAGGTAGTGCTATTTATGATACTTATCAAAAAAATGCATATAAAAACATTGATTATATAAGTTTTTATATATTCTCAAGTTCAATACCTAAGTTAAATAAAAATATTTCTATATGGATTAAAAAGAAAGAAGGACCTGATTTTAGATATTCTTCTTCTGGCCCCACAATAGCAAAGGATTTTTATCATTTTTCTTTACCTAATAAGCTTAAAAAAAATGCATGTAAATATATGCAAAAAATATATCTAGAATATAACTTTAATGAAGTTCTTAGTAATTTTAATACTAATTTTCAAGGCTCAATTTCTTTAGAATCTAAAAAAAATTATATGTGTATTTAGAGAATATTTTATGAATTATTTACTAGAAGAGTATGCACGGCTTTGTGAAGATGTATATTTCCCAGTGGTTGAGTTTGATAAACCTAATATTATAAAAAAAAATACAAATGAAAATGATAAGGATTTTAAAGGTTATTATAAAAATAGTCCTTTAAAACATATACATCAATGGTCACGAGCATATAATTCAAAGCCTCTCCCTAATGGATTTTATGCTTCTTATTACATAAAAAATAACAATGAAGATCAAGGTGTAATTGTATATAGAGGTAGTGATGATTTTTATGATTTTGCTGATCATGATTTAAAGATAGCTATGGGAGAGTGGCCTTATGCCTTTAAAGATGCTGAAACATTTTATAACGAAGTCATTGGAAGATATAACCCCAAATTTTTAGCAATAGCAGGACATTCTTTAGGTGGTGGTTTAGCTCAACTTGTTGGAATAAAAGTAAATAAATTCAAATTAAAACAAGACAGGCATCCAGTTATTTGTTTCAATGCCCCACAAATGGGTTTTTTGATTCATGATAATCCAGATAAATATTTACTATCTAATATCGATAATAAAAACAGAAGTCTTTCCAATAATCAACAAATAAGATCAAACGAATATAAATCTTGCATTATAAATAATTTTAAGCAGCCAAGTCTTAATTCAAATATTTTAAAATCAACTTTTGATATAATTACTGAATTTGGAAAAATTATTATATGCAATAAAAAAGATGATTATAATTATAAGAAATTATTAAATTATAAAGAGTTTGCAGATAAATCTATAGAAGATATAAGTGGGATTTATAAAAATATATGTAAATATAAAAATTTATCTCAAACAGTAAAATTTGGTCAACCAGCATTTAACGCAATCTATGATTTATTAAATATAAAAGATAAAGAAAATATTTTACCAAATGATCTAAGCTTTGAGTCTGTTTGTAATAAATATGAAAGAGAATATGATTACATTTTTAACTTTAATAGTTATTTTGATGTAGTTCATGTATGTGGTAAACCATTAGGGAATACTGTGTCTATAGATATTGATAGACCTGAATATTTAAGATATTGGGGTGATACAGGTGAAAACTATAGTTTTACAGATTATAATCAATATAAAAAATCAAAAGCATATCAATCAAGGCTAAAAAGCGAGCTTAGAGTTTGTTTAACTTTACATCCAGAATATTTTAATCATGTTAATATTTGGCATGAAGAAAAAAGTTCAGGTTTTAATATTGCTAATTTATTAAAATTAAAAATAGAACATGGTTGTAAAATAAATTTAAGAAATACAAGTTTGGATAAATTAAACTTATCATTAGTTGATGCGTTAAGTATTCTTGCTGAAGAGCATTTTGATTTAACAAAATATAATAGATCTAAGTCTTTTGAATTATTATATATGGGAAAACTGCAGCATGGAATGAAAAATTTAGGTAGTATCTTGCAAAAAGAACCTTTGCTAAATAGAATTTCAATAGGTAGAAATTATAGAGATGTTCCTATTTATCTTAAAAGATATACAAGTAAATATCATAATAAATTTGATTCAAGCTTGGATAGAGTTAATTATTTGATTCAAGAACTTGGTTTAGATGTTTATAAAAGTTGTAGTGTTAGCTCGGTTGGTTTTGTTTAACATCACATGCACACTTTTGAGTAATTCTAATTTGCTCCATATTTTAATTTATATATAATATAATTAATAAACAATTACAAATACACTGGTAACCATGAAAACAGCATCAATTGGTCTAGAACATTAAAACCAACAGGTAAGCAATATTAAATAAGAGATAGTAAATTAAAAAGATATTGATTAGGAAATAATAAGTAAATATCGAGTTTTAACTAAATGATAGATGAAAATAATTACAAAGCTAAAAAATTTAATTTCCACTATGTAAGACATGGTGAAACATATTGGAATAAACAAAAATTATGTCAAGGAGTTAAAGATATTGAATTATCAAAACAAGGTGAACAAGATGCAACTATTCTATCCAAGCATTTAAAAGATAAAGAAATACAAGTAATTATTTCTAGCCCATTAAAAAGAGCTATATCTACAGCAAAAATAATTCAAAAATCATGCACTAGTTCAGATATAATTATATGTGATGAGTTAAAAGAAAGAAACTTTGGGAAGCTAGAAGGTTTGCCTAATTCATTAATGTATGAATTTGAGAAACTAGAAATGCAATCTTTAATTAGAAATAAAAATAGTTATGATGCATTAGAAATAGAATCATGGGATAGCTTTTCTGATAGAATTTTAACTGCATTAGAGTTTATATCTAAATATGCAGATAAAAATAATACTCTTGTTGTATCGCATGGAAGAGTTTTTAATGCTATTTGCGCCGTTACTAATACAGATTTAATCAAGCAATTAACCCACTTGAATATAATTAAATTTAAATATAATAACTTTATCTGGAATTATGATATTAAAACCATATAAATTAGTTTCATGATATGAGACATCTTATTCTTATCAAGTTATTCCAGGAGGATGTTCAAATATAAATATCAAGTTGAATTTAGAAGGGAGCAATAACCCGTATTTACTTCGCATTTATATTCATAATAAACAGGCTATGTATAAAGAGAAAAATATCAGCAAGTTACTTAAAAACAAAATTCCTATTCCAATTTTTTTCCATTCTGGAATTTGTGATGGTTATCACTTTGCTATAAATAATTATATTTCAGGAATCACTCTACGAGAACTACTTCTTAAAAATAATACTAATAATATTGATGATATTATGTATCAGGCAGGAACAATTTTGTGGGATATCGCAAATATGTTACGCTATTCTTTTAAAACGCCTAAAAATTTTAAAGCTTCATTTATAAATGGGTTAACTGATAATAATATATTGTTACCGAGTGATTGGAATAAAAGTATCAAATTGTTAAATTTAATTTCTTTAATTGATTTGCTTATTAGAACTAATGCTAAAAATCAGCCTAAAAGGTATGATGATATTGTTCTATTGATTAACAATATAATAAGTTATTAACTATAAAAAGCATGAAAAATATAATTATTAGAAAATATAAAAAAGTGGAAATATTGAATTTGATTTTGAAATAACTGGTGCACAATAGGAAAAATAAGGTTTTTATGAGTAAAAAATATAGAATACCTGCCATTTTATATGGCACGGCTTGGAAGGAAGATAATACAGAAAATCTAGTAATGCTGGCTGTAAAACAAGGTTTTAGAGGTATAGATACAGCAAATCAACGCAAGCACTATTTTGAAGAAGGTGTTGGCATGGCATTACAACAAATTTATGATAATACAGAAATAAAGCGAGAATCATTATTTCTGCAAACAAAATATACTTATGTACATGGGCAAGATCATAGGTTACCTTATGATGATAAAGCTGATGTTGCTACTCAAGTTGAGCAATCATTTAAGAGTTCTTTAAAACATTTAGGTACAGATTATATTGATTCATATGTATTGCATGGCCCAGAACTAATGCATGGGTTGACTTTGACTGACAATGATTGGTTGGCATGGCAAGCAATGGAGAAGCTGCAACAGTCTGGATTAGTAAAATATCTTGGTGTGTCAAATGTAAACCATAAACAGTTAGAGCTGTTATATACAAATGTAAAGATTAAACCTAAATTTGTACAAAATAGATGCTTTGCACAAATGTTATGGGATAAACAAATTAGAAATTTTTGCTTAAATAATGAAATTATTTATCAAGGCTTTTCATTACTAACTGCTAATCAAAATTATTTATAGCATCATATTATTCAAGATATGGCAAAAGAGAATAACATGACAGTTGCACAATTGATTCTTAATTTTGCTATACATATAGGAATGTTGCCATTAACTGGTACAACTAATGAAAAACATATGCAGCAAGATTTAGCGGAATTGAGCTCTAACCTTAGTGATGAACAGGTAGTTACTATAGAAAATATTGTTAATTTATGAAAGCAATAATTATAATTTTCTATCATTCTGGTGCAATGCATTTTGGTTGTGAGATATTTTTAAAAGTAGCAAGACAAGATATATACCGTTAATTGATGAGTTATATAAAGTTTTACAAGCTTGGCATAAACAATCTCAAATTGATGTCAGTTTTGTTTTTCCTAATAAAATTAATCAGCCCTTTGATAATGTTAGAAGTTCAAGGGATAAATTATTAAAATATGCAGGAATAGAAGATTTTAGATAGCATGATATGAGGCATAACTTTGCTAGTAGGTTGGTTATGGCTGGAGTTGATTTGAATACTGTCAGGGAGTTGCTTGGACATTCTGAGATTTTTATGACGCTTAGGTATGCTCATTTGGCGCCTGAGCATAAGGCTGATGCTGTTGCTAAATTAAACACCATGAAGGATAAAACATTATGTATAAAAGAATAATGATATTTGGTAGACCTGGAAGTGGTAAATCTACATTTGCCAATGAATTATCAAATGAAGCTCAACTACCTGTTTTTCATTTAGACAAATATTTTTTTATGTCTAACTGGCAGGAGAGAGACTATAACGAATTCATGAAGATTCAAGAAGAATTAGTAAGTAAAGATAAATGGATTATTGATGGTAATAGTACAAAGTCTTTGGAAACAAGATGGGCCCATGCTAATTTGATTATGTATTTCAACTATGGAAAATTAAGGTGCCTTTTTAGATTAATTAAGAGATTATTTAATAAATCAAAATATATTGATGATAGGCCAGATGAATGCAGAGAAATTTTAAGGTTTCAGTTAATAAAATATATGTGGACTTTTGAGAAACGAGTCAACAATATGATATTGATATTAAAAGAAAAATATCCTTATGTAAAATTTATAGAAATTAATTCTAATAAAGAGAGTAATGATATGAAAAAAATAATAAGTTATTAAAACGGTTCAATTACAAAAAGTAGTAAATTAGGGTATATTCAATTAAAAGAAAAAGCTTTAAAAACTTTAATAAAATGGCATAATCAATTAGATATGTTCACTTTGCTCCTGAATATAAGGCAGAGGCTGTAGCTAAATTAAATTTCACGTAATAAAAAATATGAAAAAAATATCTTATTTGAAATTAGCGAATGTTAACGATTTAAATTTAATTAATGGATTAATGAGAAGTTCTAAAGCATATTGGGGATATGATGAAAAGTTTCTAGATGAATTCATGGATATTTTCAAAGTTACTAATAATTGTCTCAATAAAAGTTTTACTTATTTAGTTTATTTAGATAAAAAAGTAATTGGTTATTATAGTTTATTACCAAAAGATCAAAACATTTTAGAATTAGATATGTTTTTTATAGAACCAATGTTTATAGGCCAAGGTTTTGGAAGAACACTTTGGGAGCTTGCATGTCAGACATCAAAAGAGTTGGGTTATTTGGGATTTAATATAATAGCCGATCCAAATGCAGATAGCTTTTATATTAGAATGGGGTGCACTAAGATTGGCGACAAAAAGTCGGCGATGTCTAGAGAGCGTAATATTAATATATTCTCTTATGATATATCAGCTAGTGCATTCATGCCTCAATCAATAATTATTATTAGAGATTATATTGAATCAGACGCTAGAGAAATCGCTGAAATTTTCTATAATACTATCCATATTATTAATATCAAAGATTACTCTCAAAAACAAATTAATGTATGGGCTCCTAAATCAAAGTTAGATACTGATTGGTGGGATAAAAGGTCTAAAAAATTAAAACCTTTTATAGCCACAATAAATAATAAAGTAGTTGGTTTTGCAGAACTTGAATCTAATGGACATATTGATTGCTTCTATTGTCACTATGATTATCAAGGATTAGGTGTGGGCTCAGCCTTAATAAATTATATTGAAAAAAATGCCAATGATAAAAAAATAGAAAAATTATATGCAGAAGTAAGTATTACAGCAAAACCTTTTTTCTTAAGTAAAGGTTTTGCTATAGTAAAAGAGCAAAATGTAGAAAAAGAAGGAGTGAAGTTAAAGAATTATATTATGGAAAAATTAATTAATTAGCTTTAATATAGGTAAATTATTTGGTTATTTCATATCTGTAACTATCTCTTTTGTGCCCTTTAAATTCCTTATGGTTTTTAATAACACCAACTCGTTTCATACCTGATTTTTCCATAACTTTATAAGAAGGTATATTGTTAGTATCACACGTAGCATAAATAATAGATGCATGGAGATTGTTAAAACCAAAGTCAATTAAAAGTTTAGTTGCTTCTTGGGCTAATCCTTGTTTTTGATATTTAGGATTTATTACATAACCTAATTCTAAAACAGAGCTTTTTTCTGTTACTCGCCAAAGTTTGCATCCTCCTATTAGCTTGTCATTTTCTTTTAAACAAATGGCTAATTCATAATCATAAATGGGATCATGATTGGTTTTTGCTATACATTCTTCTAAATAGTTTTTTGTATCATTATTAGAATTAGGTCCCCACTCTTGATATTCAGATACTTCAGGGATAGATGCATATTCATGCACAGCATCAGAATCCTCTAAGGTATAAGATCTTAAATAAATTCTTTTTGATTCAAGCATAATATATAATATTATATTAAGTAATAAATAAATTTAAATTATATATGAAATTCCCATTTAAAGTAATAGATTTAACGCATGAAATATCAGCAAATATCCCAACTTGGGATATTAATTGTGGCTTTAGTCATGAAAATATTCTAGATTATGATGACTGTGATACAGATGTTAAATTTAGAGTTCAGCATGCTGAGATGCCACTTGGAATAGGAACTCATGTTGATGCACCAGCGCACTGTTGCGTTAATGGGGTAACGATTGAAAGTTTAGAATTAAATAGCTTAATAACAGAATGTATAGTAATAAATGTATCGCATCTCGCAACTGAAAATTACATTGTTGATGAAAATGTGATAACTCAATTTGAGAGTGAATATAAAAAGATTCCAAAAAATAGTTTTGTTATTGTTTATACAGGATGGTCTGAAAATTGGAATAATCCTATTAAATACCATAATAATTATAAATTTCCATCTATATCAAAAGATGTTGCTAAAACTCTCTTAAAAAGAGAAATAGCTGGATTAGGTATTGATACCTTAAGCCCAGATAGGCCTGATAGTGGGTTTCCTGTACATAAATTATTTTTAAGTAATAATAAATATATTGTTGAAAACATAAACAAAGCTAATTTATTACCATATATAAACAGTTATATTATGATTTTGCCAATGAAAATTAAAGATGCTACTGAAGCACCTGCAAGAATATTAGGTTTATTGAATGATTGATTAAATTAAAATTCTTAGAAATTAAAGTCACTCTCACTTAGTCTATATATACATTGGTAAGATGTGGACTAAGTGGGTGGAACTTATTTTATAAAGCTATTTTTAAAATAGACAGAATTTAATAGTTATTTAATGTATAATTAGCAGATACTATATTTATTTAGGTGGTTATTAAAACTAATGAAAGTAGAACTAGTTAGAGCAACAATAGATCAAAAATCTATAATGGCTAATCTTCTAGAATTATATGCCTATGATTTTACTGAATTTTGGGACTTTGATATTGGTGACGATGGTTTTTATGGATATAAACAGCTGCCTTTGTATTGGACAGATCCTAATCGTTTTCCTTACTTTATTTACGTTGACAATAAAATTGCTGGATTGATTTTAGTACAAAAAGGCTCACCCATTTCAGATGATAAGACTGTCTTGGATATTGCTGAATTTTTTGTCATGAAAAAGTATAAACAGCATGGTATTGGTACTGCGGCTGCGCTTAAAATATGGGAGCAATTTAAAGGGCAATGGCAAGTTAGGGTATTAGTGGATAATAAAATAGCTTGTTCATTTTGGTTACAGGCTATTAAAAAGTTCACCTCAGTGACGCCATCTAAAACAGATACAACCATTAAGGGTGAGGATTGGATTATTTACAGCTTTGAATCAAATAATTAAAGTCCTACCCACTTAATCCACATCTACATTGTAAGATGTGGGTTAAGTGGGTGGGACTTATTTTGTCATAAATATAAAATTTGAATTTAAATATTATAAGGATTTTTTATGGGCTATAAACCAGAAGACATGATATCAGATAAGGATAATTACTTTACTGCAAATGGTAAAACTATACGTAAAGGAACCATGGCTGCAGCATTAGCAAATGCAGAGATATTTGAATCAAATACATCTAGCGATAAAGAAAAAAAAGATGCCTTTGATACAATTAAAGAGCTTGCTCCAACATTAATAGCATTTGGATTGACTAAGTTTTTAACTTGGAAAAATGTGGAAATACAAAAAATATTTGATGATTTGAAATAATTATTAAGAAATAAATTACTAGCTATAATTTGTGAGCTTTTAATAAATTAACAAATTGTCTTATTTTAGGTTGCACATATCGATGCTTTTGATAATAAATATAAATAGGTATTTCTGGTTGTAAATATTCTTTTAGTATTTCAATAAGCTCCCCATTATCAAGCTCATCTTTAATTATATAATCATGTAATTGAACTACACCTAATCCTAGTAAAGCACTTTTTTTCATTAAGTGAGCACTGTTTATTATTAATGGGGATGATATATTAAGAGAAGTCTTTTTCTTTAAATCAGCTATTATATTATCAGGGTTTCTACCTAAATGGGATATATATTTGTGTTGCTCTAAATCTTTTATGTTTTTTGGAATGCTAAATTTATTTAAGTATTCTGGGGCAGCACATAAGACATATCTAGTTACACCAATTTTTTTGGCTACTACATAATCTGGGGCAGGCCAATTAATGCCAAAGACTATATCAATTTGTTCTTTTTGCATATCAGGCATGCGTTCTTCAGCAATAATCTCTAAAGTAACTTCAGGGTATTTTGAACTGTATTTTTCAATTATAGGCATTAAATAAGTTTCGGCATAAAAAGGATTGCAGCTTATCCTTAATATTCCACTAGGCGTTGTGTTAAAATTACTAATTAAATCTTGAGCAGTATTTAGTTCTTGCTTTAATCTTTTACATTGCTCATAAAGCAAAGCTCCTTCATCAGATAAGTTAACTTGCCTTGTGCTTCTAATAAATAATGGTAGCTTTATTGATGATTCCAACGCCTTAATGGTTTGGCTGACCGCCGATTTTGAAACACCTAATTTTTTTGCAGCAGCTGTAAAGCTTCCAGATTCTGCGACAGCTATGAATGTTTCAAAATGATATAAAGTTGTATCTAACATAATATTGTTTAAAAAAAATAAACATTTGTTAACTATAGCGTATATTGTAAAGTATATCAAATGTAGCTATAATAAACAAGTTGTTTCACTTAATTACAAAAGGTTTTAGGTCATGAATAAATTAAAAGTAGGAATATTGTTAAGCTATATATGTATAGCTTCAATTTCATCAGCCATTATAACGCCTGCACTGACTAATATAGAAGTATTTTTTTCATTATCCCATGGTGCATTAGAGTGGGTAGTATCAATATTTTTATTAGGTTATGTAATAGGTCAGTTAATTTATGGGCCTATAGCTAATAGGTATGGAAGGTTAACTGCTTTAAGAGTAGGTCTTATTATAAACCTAATCGGTATAGTAATGTGCATTTGCTCAACACACTTTATGAGCTATGGTTTATTATTATTTGGAAGGTTAATTACAGCATTAGGAGCTGCTGCAGGGTTATCCTGCACTTTTATGTTACTAAATGAATTGCTAACTGAAAAAGAAGCAAAGAGTGCTATGTCTTTTGCGATAGTTTCTTTTACATTAGGAATTGGTTTAGCCGTAACTTTAGGTGGTATAATTACAACTTATTTTAATTGGCAATATAGCTTTTGGATATTGATGTTTCATGGGATTATAATGTACTTATTAACATACTTATTTACTGAAACATTACAAAAGCCTATTAACTTTAGTATAAGTAAGGTATTGTCTGGATATAAGTTAGCCTTAACTAATAAAACATTAATAATTTTTTCTTTAACACTGGGTTTTGTCTCAGCAATATCATATTGTTATTCTGTTGCAGCACCTGTTTATGCTATATCAGTATTAAAGCTTACTGCTAGTGAGTATGGTTATTGGAATATAATTAATATGTTTGGGATGTTTGCAAGTGGCTTTATATCAGCAAGATTAATGAAAAAATATGGCGCTAAAAAATTATTAAAAATAGGGTTTATAACTTTAGCTCCTTGTTTATTATCATTAGTGTTAATAGTATTAAGTACTAGCTCGCATATAGTATGGTTTTTTATGACAACAATGTTTTTATATTTATGCGGAGGATTATTATTTCCTGCTTGTTCTTATCTTGCGTCAAATGCTATTGAAGATAAAGCAAGTGGCTCTAGTATGATGTCTTTTATAAATATGATGACAGCTATGCTATCAGTCATAATAATGGGGTACTTACCATTTGCTATGATTGTTTCATTTAGCTTAGTATTGGGTTGTTTATTTTTGTTAACTCTTGTATTAACTTTATACAAGAGTTAATTATTAATTATGCTGATAACTTTATCTCTAATTTTAAGGCCATGAGTAATCTCTAGCCTTGATTTAGGGATGCCTAACTCCTTTGATAATAATTTAATTACTTCTTTATTAGCTTTTCCATCTTCAGGAGCTGTCGTAACATACACTCTAATCAAGTTTATAGATCCATCAGGATTATATTCAATTTTAACTCTATTTTGAGAAGCTTTTGGAGTTACTTTCACGCTTAGAGTTTTCTTAATTGATTCTACAGAATTAAATAAATCTATCATAATGATTATAAATATTTTTTAGGTTGTAAAATTTTTTGACCCCAAACTTCATTTTGTTGCCAGTTTCTAATAAAGTCTAAATCAAACTCAGCAATAAAAATATCTTCTTTATTATCAGCGATAATAATTTCCTTACCATTAGCATTAAAAGCACAAGACGTTCCATCGTTTGTAGGAGCAGGGTAATTAGTCATAGCAACGCCAACCATATTTTCAAAAGCTCTGGTTCTAAAAGCTTGCAGCCTTATATCACCTAAAACAGGGCAAGTTTTAATAGAACAAGAATTTGGCACAATAATAATTTCAGCGCCTTGCTTCATTAATGTTCTAGCCGCTTCAGGAAACTCTCTATCAAAACAAATCATAGTACCAATTTTAACTGAACTGCTATTAAATTTTAGCGTTGCTACCTTAAACTTTGCCCCTGACTCAAGACTTACTTCAGTACCATCAGTAAAATCACAGACATGAATTTTAGCATAATCTAATATAATTTGTCCTGTATTATCAATAATAGCGATATTATTTGTAGGTTTATTTGTGCCAAGGCCAAGATAAGTAATAGCAATCGCTATTTTAAGATCTTGTGCTAAGTTTTGAAACGTTTTGATATATTCACTATCATGAGTGACAGCATTTTCTAAGGTCATTAATTTTGAATTATAACCAATTTGCCATATTTCAGGGAATAAAGCCAAATCAGCACCTTGTTTTTTTGCTGTATTACAAGCATCAATTCCTTTTGTTATATTATTTTCTATAGATTTTGTTGGGTTAATTTGCAATAAGGCTATTTTAAATACGGTCATAATAATATTTAAGTTATAATTAATGAATATTAATTGGTTTTACTATATATGATAAATTATAAAGAGCTAAAAGCCAAAGATTGGCGAGAATTTCAAAAATTAAGACTAGAAGCCTTGCAAGAGTGTCCTGATAATTTTGCCTCATCTTTTGAAGAAGAGGTTAAAAATACAGAAGAGAAATTAATAAAGATACTTGATGACAATTATATAATAGGCGCATTTGATCATGATGAATATTTAATGTATTTAAAGTTGAAAAAATAATATGAGCATAGATAATATAGAAATAACATTACCATTAGTTAAAGATTTAGTTGCAAAGCAATTTCCTCAGTGGTCAAATTTATTAGTAAAGCCTATTGAATTAAGTGGCTGGGATCACAGAACATTTCATCTTGGTGATGAAATGTTATTAAGATTACCCAGTGCAGAAGGATATGCGGCTCAGGTATTAAAAGAGCAAAAATGGTTACCAAAATTAGCAAAGTGCTTGAACACTAAAATTCCTGAACCAATAGCAATGGGTAAGTCATCAAAAGAATACCCATGGAATTTTTCTATATATAATTGGATTGAAGGTAAAAGTGCAAATAGTATTAATCTTGATGATAAGGTGTTAGAAATTGTCGCATCACAGCTTGCTCAGTTTTTAAATGAATTACATAAAGTTGATACATTATCAGCGCCAATGCCTGGAGCACATAATTATTATAGAGGGGCTCATCCATCTGTATATGACAAAGAAACTAGAGATGCTATTTCAAATCTAAAAAACATTATAGATACTAAAAAAGCATTGTTAGTTTGGGAAAAAGCTATTGAGTCTAAATGGGATAAAGATCTAGTATGGATTCATGGTGATTTCAGTAGTGGAAATATTTTAATAAAAGATAATAAGCTTAATGCTGTTATTGATTTTGGCTGTACTGGAATAGGTGATCCTGCTTGTGATTTAGTGATAGCATGGACTTTTTTAAAAAATAAAAGTCGAGATGTTTTTAAGTCAGAGATTGATATTGATAATAATACTTGGAATAGAGCTAGAGGATGGGTTTTATGGAAGGCTTTAATTACATTAGATTCTAATGAAAATAAAGAAGATGCTCAAGCTTTAGAGCAGTTCAGAATTATCAATGATGTCTTAAATGAGTATGAATAAAGTTAACAAAATAAAGTATTTTCAAGTGTTTTCAAAAAATGCTTGGTAGAGATAAAAAATATGGGTATGAATATTTAAATATTTTTCTTAGGAAGGCATTATGAATTGGGATATTAATATTAGTAATGAAGAAGAAACTAATTTTGTAGATGATAAAATTGTTGCTTTCAACAAAAAACACGTTCCGTTTACACAGGATAATGATTTTGTAAGTCTAAATTTTCACATCAAGAATGAAAATAACCTTGTGATAGCCGGGATCAACTCTTTTGCTGCGTAAAGCTGAGATAGAAGCTAAATCCATGGGAGCTAGCCTTTCTCACTTAGATACTTTTGATTGGCAGGCTAAAGATTTTTATTTAAAATCTGATTATGAAATTTTTGGCGTGCTTGATGATTGTCCAGTAGGGCACAATAGGTATTACATGAAAAAAATACTGTAGTGAATAAACTATTTTTCTCAAAATTTAAATCAATTGATAAATAAGAAATTATCATAATATGAAAAAAAGATATATATTAACAGGTACTCCAGGTTCAGGAAAAACTTCTGTTCTCAGGCAATTAGAAACGTTAGGTTATACCGTAATAGAAGAAGCTGCAACAGATGTTATTGCATTAGAGCATAGCTTAGGTGTAGATAAGCCTTGGGAAGATGAGTCTTTTATAATAAAAATTTTAGATCTGCAAAAATCGAGACAATCAAAAGCTGATTTTCTCAATGACAATATTCAATTTTTTGATCGATCTCCTATTTGTACATATGCACTTTGTAAATTTTTAAAATTACAACCTCCAGAGTATTTAATAAATGAGATTAAAACAAATGCTATTTATAATAAAAAAGTATTTTTTTTAGAAAACTTAGGATTTATAAAGAATACAGAGGCAAGACAAATAGGATATAAGGAAGCTTTAGAGTTTGAGAAAATTCATTATGAATCATATACTAAGTTTGGGTATGAAATTATTAATATTCCCTCTGGTGATATAATAACAAGAGCCAAAAATATTTTGATTGAATTAGATAATAATAAGTAAGACTAATGGGTATAGTTTTACTTTTTTATATTCAATCATTGGTGTTCAGCATAAGGTGTAGATATTATTTTGCCAGTAGGTTGGTTATGGCTGGAGTTAATCTTAATACCTTAAGAGAATTACTTGGGTGTTCTGAAATTTAGATATGCTCACTTAGCTCCTGAACATAAGGCTGATGCTGTTTCACGATTAAATGAAGAATATCAAAACTAATTATTTATCAAAGAGATAATTTATTACTGCATACATTAAAATTTCCAAGAAACATTCTTGATTAAATTTTGTCAGAGGTTAGTACAAAATTTTTTATAATATTTTAATTTATGCCTATAAAAGTTACAGTTAGAACCTTGGCTGGAGGAGGGGGGCATTCTTCTATAATTGTGGAAGATGCTGAAAACTCTAGTAATAAAATGTATTTAAGTTGGACTAAGGCCGGATTTGAATTTTTTGATGGTGCCCATAAAGGTTTTGCATCTAGAGAAAGGTTTGAAGTAACTTTCGAAGAACCAATGAAGTATGAACAGTTTAAGACAAGTCCAGAGATGAAAGCATTAATGGAATTATTTGAGTTATCTCAAAAACGTAGAGAAGAAAATGAAAAGAGGAAAGTAGCAGAAAAGAGTCTTCAAGATAAAGGAGTTGAAGATGGAAATGAACGAAAAATGGTACAAGGAGAAGAGGCTATTAATATTGAAGAAGTCTTTGATGGAAGTGTAATTAAAAGAGGAGAAATAGTAGATAGTGATTTTGATATGATCGAAGAGGTTAAACCAATTGTTGAGGCTCAAAACGCAGAATTAGAATATAAGCAAAAAATAGAAACAAAAATAAGAGACTCTCAATTAACCTATTCAAAATCTCAAAATAATTGTGCTCATATTGTTGCAAGGATATTAGGTGTAATAAATCCCTCTATTCTACCTGAAAATAAGAAAGCAGAATTATTTTTGTTGCCTGGAGAAGTTTTTGATAATAGCATAAAGCATAAATTAGGGAAATTACACGAACAAAGAACAGAATTACTTAAAGATGTAAACAGCAATATAAAATTGTTAATTAAAAATACTCAAGAAGCTATTAAAGATGAGTTAAGTATGGTAAAAGCAAGAAAATCATGCGCTTTTCGAGGGTTTTTTAGTTTTGATAGTTTTAATATTGAAGCACGAGAGAAAAAACTTAAAACATTAGATAAATTGTTAACAAATATTGAAAAAAATCCAGATCAAATCAAAGTTCATTTGAAAAATGCTTCCAAAGATTTAAGCGGTATAACAAAAAAAGAAATAGAACAATTAATATCTATAATGGATAATAAGCCTTCTCCTTCTGTACCTAGTAGAGCTAATATAATTTAGAAGATCAACAGATTATACCTATACGTAACTAATAAAATTATTGGTGGTAGTGCCTCGAAACTGTTGATATGATATAATACTATTTTTTAAATAGTATTCAAGGATTGAAAAAATCATGGTATCAGTAGTTGTGAAATGTCCCGTATGTGAAAGTGAAAAAATTTTAAAATTTGGAGTTACTGAACAAGGCAAACAAAGATATCAATGCAAAAATAACAATTGAGTAAAAATACTTTTATATTAAGTTATTCTAGAAATGGCGATCTTCCTGAAGTTAAGCAAAAAATAACAGACATGGCTTTAAATGGTAGCGGCATTAGAGATACAGCAAGAGTTTTAGGTATTAGTATTAATACAGTAATTTATGAATTAAAAAAAAGAAAGCTCTATCAAAATAGTAAATAGCAAGCTACTTGTAGATAAATCTAAAACAAAAAGTCCAATTAAAGTTGATCTTATTAGAGTAGAAGAAGTCGAAATAGATGAAATGTGGAGTTTTATTGGTAGTAAAAAGAATCAGCTATGGTTACGGCATGTTATAGATCATAATACACATGAAGTTCTTGCTTACCATATAGGAACACATAAGAATGAATCGCTAGTTGCATTGAAAAATAAATTAAAAATTTTTGATATTAATTTTTACTACATTGATAATTGGTTTGCATATAAGAAATTACTACCAACTACTAAACATATTGTAGGTAAAAGAAATACACAAGCTATAGAGAGAAAACATTTAACTCTAAGAACTAGAATTAAACGATTGGCTAGAAAGACAATATGCTTTTCTAAATTAGAAAAAATGCATCATATTGTGTTGGGATTGTTTATTAATAAATTTGAATTTGGAATGGAAATATAGTGCTTCAACAGCTTTGAGTCACCACCAGCATTTTTAATACTGTGGAATTTCCTGCATTAAGTAAAAATGAGTTTGTTGTAAATGTAGTAACTATGGGATTTTAATTTATGTTAAAAATGCGCGGGAAACAAGAAGTAGTTAGCTCAGATGGATGGAGTTTTGGTAGTAAAGATAGATATAATAAGGAATATGTGGATGAAGATAAAAATACTTATTCGTTAAGAGTAGAGCGTTATTTTGATTTAAATGGTTATTATAAAGAAGATATTTTTTTTGATACACTTAGTGCAGATAATTCAGATATTTCTTTAAATGACTTAGAAAAAGAACTAATAAAAATAAGAATAAGACAAGCTCTAAATTTTATGGGTACTTCGTTTAAAGAATGTCCTGGAGATCCAGATGAAGAATCTGATTACGATCCTACAAAAAATATAATTTCAAGAGGAGAATTAGTATTAGAAGAAATAGAATCTTTTTCATCAAAAGATGAATTTGAAAGATTTAGGGAGTTTTTAGATAAAAAAATAGAGAAAGGTTTACTTGAAGAAATAAAAGTTAATCTTAATTATTCTATTAAAAGTAGGTCAGGAGGTAGATGGTTTAGAGAAAATATTACCAATAAATATTGGAGATTACTTGAACCTGAAGCTCAATTTAAAGGAAGCTGGGAGCTTGTTCGAAAAGGATTAATAGCTGATTGATAAGTTTTATTGGCGATCAAATAATTATTAATAAATAAAATAATCAAAAACTATAAAAATGGCAAAAGAAATAATATTAGAACTGGAAGAAATATATGGCTTTAATTCCCCTGGTGAGTTTAAAAGATTTCAAAATTTTATTTCGAAACAGGTTGCCAATGGCCTATTAGAAGAAGTTACAGTTGATCCTGAATATAATGATGGTTATATAAGAGGTGGGAAGTGGTTTAGAGATAAAGATACAAATCAAGTATGGAGATTGAGTGAGCCTGATTACCCATTTACCGGGCTTTTTGAAAAAGTAATATTATAAAAAATTAATATTCAATTCAATCTGAAAATATTGAGTTAGTAATTACATTTGGGAGAGAATTTTATGTCTTTTGACTTTTATAAAGAAGTTCATGAAATTGAAGTAGAGCTTACTAGAAATGGGTATTCAGACTTAGAGGGCAGTTGATTAAGGATTCTGTAAGGCAGGGCTCTACAGGAACAGAGATCTTTATGGCTTTAAGGTATAACTTAAAAAATATTAAAAAGCATAATTTAAATGAAAAATTACTTAATAGAATTGATGTATTAATTAAGTATATAGATAAAAGTTTAAATTAAATTTTATAATAAACTTTTTAGATTGTTAATATGCTATATGGACAGATTAACAATCCTATTATGTAATTGAGAATTTTTGGAAAGTATAATTTGAGCCTGTAAATAATTATGTGTAAACTACTTATTTACTACATAGGGAATCTGCCTTTAAATTCTATAGCAAATCGGTTGCAGGCAGATCTCCAATCCCTTAATGGGATTGTCTATTTTTTGTATGCATTATATCTATAGCGAAATAAATAATCTTAAAAACAGACTCATTATTAGGGAAAATTTTCCTATTTTTAATATTCTTTCTAATTACGCTATTAAGTGACTCAATAGTATTAGTAGTATAAATTATTCTACGTATTTCTTGAGGGAAGTCAAAAAATGGAATGAAGGCAAGTGATCTTGAAATTTACTTACTAAAATATGAGATAAGAGTCATTCTCCTGCAATACTTCTTGGAATTGGCAGCTTACTTAGGCATTAATGCAGAGTTAAATTTATTATCACAATGTGAGCAACAATAATTTTTCTTACATGTCTTTTAACAAATAATTTAGCAGGTATTATTTCAAGCTGCTCACATACTGAATCTTTTAAAAAAGGTTACAAAGGAATTCCACATGAGCAAATTTTATCTTCATCTGCTTCTTTTATTTCCTGCTCATTATCAGGAGTTTTAGCTTCATCAAAAGCTCTGTCTTCATCACTTATATTTTTTTCAGTTTTACTATTAAATTTATCATAACGAAATAGATTTAACTGCTCTTTTAAAGATTCAATTAATTTATCTTTAGCTTTATTAAAAAAGATATAAAGGTTTTCAGAGTCTGGTTTTCGCTTTAGTGTTTCAAGCACCATGCCAGATAAGCCATCAATAGATTTTCTCATATCAGTTGGTTTATTACTTAAAAATATTTTAAGATTTGTGCGTAATTTAAGCATATAATCAAACTCCTAAAGATGATAATATTTTAGCAAGATTATTTGAACAGATGTTTTCACTAATAATTAACTTAATTCCAGTTGAAGTTATTATTTGAGCTGTTGTATTAGACTCTAAAGATGCTACAGGTAGTTTAATATCTGAGCTTATTATTTTTACAGGCTTAAATTTGACGGATTGTTTACTTATTGAGCTCTCTCGGTCAAGTAAAGATACAATGGTTTCATATGTTATAATTTAGGAGGTTTTATGGTGGATAGAAATATTCTTTTTTTTAATGAGTTTGTACCTTTTTTACAAAATTTATATAAAGAGTTAGAGTTAAATAATGAATTAGATTACCTTAAAGAAACAAATTATGTTATCAAAATGAGGTTAGGAGTTTCTCAAACTGAATTTTTAGGTGAAAGTAGATTTTATCTGGAAAGAATAATTAATCAAAAGCCTAATATTTCTTCCGATACTATGGGTAAAGTTAAGCATTATAAAAAATTAATAGATGATGCTTTTAGGAGATGGTAGATGAAAAAAAATTTAATAATAGTTAATATAAAATTATTAAGCATTACAAGTTACAGAGAAAATGCTATTTAAATACATAAAAGATATTATAAATAAATTAATGAGTCCAGTTCTCTCAAAAGGGTTTATAGTAAACCTTTATGGTCATAAAATTAGTATTGAGAATTTGAAAACTTTGGGGAAAATCATTAAGTATCATCCAAACTTACCAGAAGGCTTTAGTATTATTTTAAGCGGTAATAAAATAGGTTTGTCAGGCTTAAGTATTTTAGCTAATGCTATTGAAGATAATAAAAGTTTACCAGCATCTTTTTATATAAGTTTAAATGATAATGAAATCGATGATATAGGGGTTGGGTTGATAGCTGAAGCTATAAAGTATAATAAGAATTTACCTCAAAGATTTAATATCGATCTTAGAAATAATTTAATAGGAGATGCTGGAGCAATTGCTTTAGCTAGTGCAGTTAAACATAATAGAAGTTTACCTAAAGACTTTGCTATATTTCTTGAAAAAAATCATATTGGTGACTCAGGAGCTATAGCATTAATTAATTCTTTTATTCCAAATGGATTTAAAATTTATCTTGATGATAATAATATCAGTGATTTAGGAGCTATTGCTTTAGCTTCAGCAATTAAAAAAGAGACTAATTTACCAGTAGATTTTAAAGTTTCTTTATATGGTAATAGTGTGGGACCTAAAGGAGTAAAAGAACTGGCCGAATCTATTAATTGTATTAAAAATTTACCATTAAGTTTTGTTCTTGATCTTGAGAGAAACCAAATAAAAGATGAAGGGGTATTGGCTTTAGCTGAGTTAATAGAAAAGAAAACAGGTTTACCCCACGGGTTTAGTGTTTACCTTGGCGAAAATGATATAAGTGATATAGGAGGTATAGCATTATTTCAGGCAATAAAAAATAATTTAAACTTACCTGAATTATTCCGAATTTATTTATCATCAAATGAGCTAGGTGATTTAAGTGTAAAGGAATTAGCGGAAGCAATTAAAGATAATTATAATTTACCAGATGGACTTCATGTTGACCTTTCATCAAATAATATTGGTGATTCAGGACTGATTTTTTTATCTCAAGCAATTAAAGCTAATACTAATTTACCATATAACTTTAGTATTAATCTTGGTTATAACAAAATAGGTGCGAATGGAACTAAGGCGCTATTTGATGTAATTAAAGATAATACAAAGTTAAATTATGGGTTCAGTTTAGATTTAGGACATAATCAAATAGGGAATACCGGTTTAGTTAAATTAGCTAATGCAATAAAAAGTAATTCAAATTTACCTAAAAGTTTTCATATTAATTTAACAGCTAATAGAATAAATGACATGGGGGCAATTGCTTTGGCAGAAGCAATTAAAAATAACTCTCATTTACCAGAAGGGTTTAGTATTAATTTAAGGTTAAATGAAATAACCAGTGTTGGTTTTAATGAGCTATATTTAGCAATTAAAGCAAACAATAAATTACCTAGAGGTTTTAGAGTTGAGTTTGGATATAATAAAATATTAAGAAAATATTAGAATTTATATATTATTAAAGTAATTAGGTCTATAACAGAATAAAAATTAGAGTAAGTATTAACCTGCTGCTATTTGCATTTGCCTCTATTATCGCCTTAATAATCTGCGTGTTAGCGAGGAATAAAGCATTATATTAAATAATTGTTTCTGTTTAAGTGGCCATTACATCACTTGCTTATGAACTTGGCTGCATTAATTTATATCCAGCAAAACCATGAAAAATATTTTAAGGTCGCGAATGTCTTGTTTCCATGAATATTGCTAATAATATCAGCGCATTACCTATGGAGCGCACTATGCACCTTTTAATAGTTAGAAAGTTAATTTTAAAAAGCGCTAGAGTGTGATAATCTTTATGAAAATTAATAATAGTTATTGTCAAAATATGATTATTCTAAAGCATGATAATTATAAATAATATAAGTCCTACATTAAAGCGTTATACTGCTACGAGCTAGTTAAAGCAATTGAAGAGCAAGATTATACGTATAATGAGCATACGGGCAGAATATCTACCAAACCAAGACCATCACCTTCTGTTTAGTTAAATGGCAGTTTATTATTTATATATAAAAGTTTAAAGGCAATATAAAATGACTACAAACAGATTTTATCAAGGACTAAATCTTTCTTACCTTATGTTTAACATAGCATCAAAAAATGAAATATTTATAAGGAAATATAAAAATAATTTTTCTATAGAATCTTTTAAAGGCTTTTTCAGTTTTATCGAGTTTAAAAAAGATATTAAATATTTAGATGAATTTTTCATACTGCAGATAAACTCTATATTTAAACAAGAATACGAAAATAAAAATATATTTAATATACAAATTTTAAAAGAGCTGATAGTTCAATCTGATATTTTAAAAGATTCAGAAGTGTCGCAATTAATTACTGCTGATAAAATTGATGCAATGTTAAAGGCAAGTGAATTATGGTACAAAAAACTTAATAAAATTGACATAGAGACTAAAGATATTAACTTAGAAGCAAAGAATGCAATATCTCAAAGTTTAATACAACTATTTACCTTTAATAAAAATAAAGCTTATAAAGAATTAGTAGCAAATATTAAAGAGATATATAAAAAAGATAATGAAGCAGATGATGAAACAGATGAAAAGGAAGTAGTGAATAATGAAAGTCTGGTAGATATTAATTTTACAGCTTTAATATCAGAAAAGAATGCTCGTGCTATAGAGCAATATTTAAAAGAGTATTTGCGAAAATTACAAAAAAACCAAATATGTTTTAATGAATGCATGAAATCTATTGGCATGGAGCAAGAAGTAGATAACACAAAATATTTAACTAGTGAACAAGTTAAAGCTCATAATGGTTTGTTTGATTTTATTTTAAAATTAATTCAATATTTTATTGAGTCGTTTGAAACCAATGATAATACTGTAAGTATTTTTAGCGCTAAGAATAAAGATGCAATCACTGAGTCTTTATGGGACATTATAAATACATCAAAAGAAATAGATGAAAATATAATGCAGTCATCAACTGCATATATGGAAAGATTTTTTAATGAGCCTTATCATGAGATATTGGGAGATGCTTTAAGAAATGGGCTTAACAATCAATTAAATAATTTCAGTAATGATGTTACTACGCATTTAAAAAACAGCTATCAGTTACATGCATTAGCCCCAAGCCTAATTAACGTAACATATTTATTCTTTAAAAACTTCCCGAAAGACTTGAATTCAAAAACCCTGCCAAGGATTATAGAGGTAATTACATCTATAATTGAGCCATCTTTAAAAAACAAATATACAGATTTGATTAGTATTGCAAAAAAGCATATGCAATATAGCATCAGAAAATTTATGTTTGATATTAGTCATAATAGGTATAGTGATATAGATGCGCGAGATTATTGTGGCAAAATATTAGATTTAATAGAGAAAACTAATGATAATATTGAGGCGACATTATTCAATACTAGATTTGCACTTGTTGAAACAGTACTGAAAATATGCGACCTTGATTTTAGAAAAACCAATGAGCTGTTTGCAGAAATAGTCGATAAAATTGATGAAATAGTTTTAAATGTAGATAAAACATGTCGACAACAATTTCAATCTGATTCTTTTAAATTATTAAGCCAAGAAATTAATTTGGCTATACAAGCTAATTACTTAGATTCATATCAAGCTATTCAATCAATGCTGGTTACCCATAATGAGTTTATTAATAATAGTTTTTTACAAAAAATTAAGCAGCAAGCAAAATTTGTTATGGCTTGTACGCCAATTAAAGTTTTAGTAGGAGAGTATAAAAATGGAGATAAAGTATATGGAGCTAATTTCCTTTTTGAAATCATCCTAAATTTAGAGATGAATCAAATTATAACTCCAATTGCTACAAAATACGAAGAAGAAGGTGGTAAGATTTTAAAACTACGAATCGCAGGATATGGCTCTACTAATACAGTTAATTTTTCTTCTTTTGCTGTGTATCAAACCCTTCTAGAAATACAAAGAAATAAACCGAATAGAGCAATACTTAAAATTTTAGCTACTGATTTTAATTATGACAAAGATCCATCTAAAAGTTACTTTGCTCTGAAAATCACAAAATGGAGAGATGCTTTAAATTCATTTATTTACAAAGATACTGATTTAGGCACAGATGATGATATCCATTTGGCACTTGGAGCTAGATATTTTCTACATTATGATGGCAATATTACGCATGATTCAAGTTGTGTGGATATGAACTTATTACGACAAATGCTTGATTATAAGTGTAAATTACAACAAAACCCAATGAAGTTTATATTAGAATCAGATTATTTATGTAAAGAAAGAGAAAAAAGGCATGATTTTATTGAAAAAGCCCCTCCTAAGCCTTTGATTGAGCGTTTAGATGAAGCAGATAAAGATATTTCAAGCAATGAAACAATTTGCAAAGTTATACGTAATAATTATATTACACCTAAATTAACTTAAGTATCCCCTCATTTTTAAACAAAATATTGATCTGAACTGATA
>TARA_R110002073_G_scaffold86354_1_pt1 | contig 39619 bp, 36 predicted proteins | sample TARA_R110002073 | Tara Oceans TARA_R110002073 (sample SAMEA4397174) | marine metagenome | biome: Polar Biome; feature: [DCM] deep chlorophyll maximum layer (ENVO:01000326); material: water (ENVO:00002006), including particulate matter (ENVO:01000060) such as... | depth 40 m
GCCTCGTGGCGGGGACCGGTGGCAGGGTCTTCGGCTTGCATCTCGATCGCGATTCTACCTGGATGGCATGCCATCGCCGGGTCCTGACTTGCAACCCGCACCGAGCGTCCCGAAGCTGGGCGCATGGCCTTCGCCCACGAACTCTCCTGGTCGTCCTCCCGCGCGGGGACCTTCGCCTCCTGCCGCCGCAAGTACTACCACGACTACTACGGCTCCTGGACGGGCTGGGACGGCGCCGCGGACCCCGTGCGCAAGCAGACGTGGCTCTTGAAGAAGATGACCCGCATGCCGATGTTCGCCGGCGACCTGGTCCACCAGGCGATCCAGCGCTGGTTCGAGGCCAAGCGCCGCGGCGAGGACGGGACCTGCGAGGAGGCGATCACCTGGGCCGTCGGCCAGCTGCGCGACGGTTACAAGACCTCGCGCGACGGCAAGTGGCGCCGGCGTCCCGCCAAGCTGATCCACCTGGGCGAACACCACTACAAGGAGTCGCGCATCGAGGAGGGCACGGGCGCGGCGGGGGAGTACGGCAAGGAGTACGTCGCTCGCATCGAGACGGGCCTGACCGCCTTCTTCGAGATGCCCGAGCTCGAGGCCGCGCGCACCGCCGATCCCGCGACGTGGCTCTCGTGCGAGGACATGTCGACCTTCGACCTGTTCGGCCTGAAGATCTACGCCGTGCCGGACTTCGCCTGGCGCGACGAGGCGGGCACGGTGCACGTGCTCGACTGGAAGACGGGCAAGCCGCGCGAGGCGGACCGCTTCCAGCTCGCGGTCTACGTCCAGTACGCGGCCGCGAAGTGGGGCGCCAACCCGGCCGACGTGTTGTGCGCCGACGTCTACCTGCCGCAGCGCGAAGTCGTCGCGATGCGATTCGACGCATCCGAACAAGCCGAGACGATGGGTCGTATCGAGGACTCCATGACCGAGATGAAGGCGTTGCACTTCGACGCGGGCCTGACGGCGGGTGATCCGGATGCGTTCCCGATGGTGCCCCAGGACTCGCGCGAGTGCCGGACGTGCAACTACCGCGAATTGTGCGGGCGGTGACGCCGGGCCGAACCCATGCCGGGCCCAAGAATCATGAGCGACACAAGGATCGATCCTGACACCATCGAGGACGGACCGACGACCGACATCGTTCCCCGGCCGCAACGGTTGAACGTGACGGAGGAGGGGCGGTCGTTGAGAGTCTCCTGGCGCTGGTTCACCATGGCGAGTCTCGGATTGCTGCTCTTCTGCGTGCTCTGGGACTCGTTCCTGGTCACCTGGTACGCAGCTGCATTCGGTCGAACGGATTCCGGCAGCGAAACGCCTTGGATGATGGTGGTCTTTCCCATCGGGCACGTGGCGGTGGGGATCGGGATGACGTACTTCACCGTCGCGAGCTTCCTGAACACGTCGGCCGTGGAGATCTCCGATGAATCCGTACGTGTGCATCACGGACCGATGCCATGGCCGGGCAACCGAGTCGTTCCTTCCTCGGAGATCGAGCAGGTCTATTGCACCGAGGGCGGAGGTTGGGCGAGCTACTCCAACCGGTATCGCCAGGTGTACCGCGTGCAGATCGCCCTGAAGGACGGATCGAGTCGAGTCCTGGTCAAGGGGCTCGCGGACCTCGAGATGGCGCTCTACATCGAGCAAGCCATCGAGGTGAAGCTCGACATCGAGGACCGACCCGTGCGCGGCGAGGTGGGGCGGACTTCGGCCCCCCGGTCACGTCGACGTCGTTGAATGCGCCCATCCCCGAATGGAACGGTCGGATCGACCTAACTCAGGATCGGTTCTACAAGACCTTCGAGTCGTCCCGCTTCACGCTCTTGCAGGGGACCTCGTACGACTCCAGAGCATCCTCGATCGCGTCGTACTCCAGCGCCGTCGCGCCGTGCTTCAGGTACACGATCGTCTGCGGACCGCAGAAGATGTCCTGGACGCCGGGCAGTTCGTTCATCAAGGCCGCACGGACCTTGCGGGCGGTGACGCCTCAGGTGAACGTCGGTGTCTTGGCGACGTAGGCGGCGCCGGCGCGCGGCACGACCTGCTTGGCGAAGCTCTCGAACTTCAGCTTCTCGTCCGCGAGGACTCGCTTGACGTCGGCTTCGGTGAGCTGCGCGTCCTTCTCGAGCACCAGCGTTGCGCGCAGTCCGCTCATCATCAGGCGCTCGACACCATCCAGGTTCTCCATGGCCGCACGGGCCATCGCGGAACCGCCTCAGCCGCCGCCGGAGGCTTCGACGACCAGGACGGTGAGTTGCTCGGGCTGGATGGACGGGTCGCCGGTCGGCCCCTGCGGTTCGGGGTCCGAGCAGGCCGTCAGCGCGAGGCTTGCAGCGAGGCCCGCGGCGAGGAGGTGAGGTCGGAAGAGGTTCATGTCGATGGATGTCGGGTGTGGAAGGATTCCTTGCAAGATCGGCGATTCGGGTATGCGCGCAACAGCGCCTTTCCATTTCCAGGCTCGGTCCTGGATCGGGGGGGAGGGCCTGCTCGAGGTCTCGCCCTCGTGCGTCCGCCCCGAACGGCAGTGGGGACCCAGAGGTCTCCCTCCAGGTCCCCGTCGACTCGCGCTGGCGTCGCTTGCGCGACGATCGCGAACCGTGCGATCTTCGATCGCACGGCGCCGTCTCCGGCGCCTCTCCTCCGGGCGTCACCGCCCGGTTGAATCGTCGTCCAGCCGCTGGGCTAGACCAGCAGACTCAGCTGCTGAAACGTCGTGACCTGGATCGCGGTCACCGCCACGCAGACCAGGACTGCTCCCAGGACAGCCGTTCGCATGGCGTTGCGTAGCTCGACTCGCTCTGCCGGGTGCGGATAGCGAGCGCCACATCCAGGGCAGCTCGGCATGGAGAACAGGGCGCGGTCGAAGATGCCGACCGGAGCTGCCACCGGATGGGAGCAGCTGGAACAGCGACCCAAGCCGTGATGGGAATCGTGCGAGAATGTCATGCACTCCTCTTCGTCCGGCGGCCTCGTGGCTCTTCGCACAAAAACCAACTTCCTAGAATGAGAGGCTCGGGTGTCTCACGCCGCTACGCTGCCGCTCTCAGGCCGGGGCACCTTCGGAAGGTCGTTCCGTGCGGATGGAACTCGGATCCCGCTTGAGCGCGTCCGGGCCAACCTCCATGCTCCCGAGCCATGTCGTCCCCGTCCCTCTCGATCCTCGTCCCGACCCTCGACGCGGGACGCTACCTGGACCGCTTGCTGCCCGCACTTGCGGCGCAGGTCTACGACGGCTCGTTCGAGTTCCGTGCGCTCGACTCCACGTCGTCCGACGACACCGTTCCGCGCTTGGAGTCCGCGGGTTGGACCGTGACGTCCATCCCGCGTGCCGAGTTCCGCCATGGTCCTGCCCGCAACCGGCTGGCGGCGGGCGCGACGGGCGAGGTGCTGGTGTTCCTGTCCCAGGACGCCGTCCCCGAAGGCCCCGACTTCTTGACCAACCTGGTGGCACCCTTCCAGGATCCCCAGGTCGGAGGCGTCAGCGCACGCGTCCTGCCCCATCTGGACGACGATCCGATGACCGCGCGTACGGTGCTCGCAGCACCCGAAGCCGGCGCCGAATCGGCGATTCGAGAATTGCCGCCGGGTCAGAGCCTGGAACAACTCGACGACCGCGAACGCGCCGAATGGTTGCGGTTCAACAACGTCGCGTCGGCGTTGCGAACCAGCGTGCACGCAAGGGTGCCGTTCCCCGACGTCCCGTTCGGTGAGGACTTCGCTTGGGCCGCGGATGCCTTGCGCGCCGGTTGGAAGGTGGGCTTCGTGGCCGAGGCCGTCGCTCGCCACGCCCATCGCTACTCCGCCTCCCAGGCCTTCGAGCGCTACCGCGTCGACGCGGCGTTCCACCGTCGCGTCCACGGATTGCGCGTGCGACCCAGCCTGCTGTCGGTGCTCAAGGGCATCGCGTTCGAACTGCGCGAGGACTGGCGCTTCGCCCGTTCCGAGCGCACCGGATTGGGACATTTGTGGCGCGCTCCCTGCCTGCGCACGGGCCAGGTGATGGGGCAGTGGTTCGGCAGTCGGGGCTGGAATCTGCCCTTCGGACGCAGCGCGACCCGGCGCTGGACCTGATTCGAGATTCTGCGCTCCGCAGTTCGGCCGAGACCCGGGCCGAAAGGTGACCAAGGACCCGCTCCAGCGTTTGACCGAGGGGCCCCAGCGGGGTTCTCTTAGGGGCCCCGATTCCCAGAGGAACGGGATCCTGCCGTCTCTCCGCTGGCCCTCTCTCCATCCCCTCCGTCCCGTCGGACCGGGGATCCCATGCGCCCCATCCAGTCCATCTCCGTGCTGATGCCCACGTGGCAAGGCATGGAGTTCCTCGAGCGAGTCCTCGCTGCCCTCGCCGGGCAGGAGCTGGACCTTCCGTGGGACCTGCGCATCATCGATTCCGGTTCGACCGACGGGACGTGGGAAACGCTGCAGGCGTGGCGGTCGCGCTTTCCGGTGCCGCTCGAGCTCGAGCGCATCCATCAGGTCGAGTTCGACCATGGCGACACGCGCAACCTGTTGGCCGCGCGTAGTCGCGGGGACCTGCTCGTGTTCCTCACCCAGGACGCGATCCCCGGTGGACCGGACTGGCTCGCAACGCTAGCGAAGAACTTCGACGACGAGCAAGTCGGCGGAGCGTACTGCCGGAACGTCGCGCGCCCCGACGCGCATGACGTGACGCGCGTGTTGTGCGCGAACGATCCGGGCTACATCACGGGGCGCATCGAGTCGCGCTTGCCCGAGCCCGAGGCCTACGCGCTGCTGACTCCGGACGAGAAGCGGTTGTTGTTCAACTTCCAGGACGTCGCCTCCGCAGTTCGACGCGAATTGTGGGAACGCCACCCGTTCCCGCGCGCGAACTTCGGCGAGGACATTCTGATGGCGCGCGCGTTGCTCGAGGGTGGCTACACGGTCGTCTACGACGACGTCGCGGTCGTCGAACACAGCCACGACTACGATGCCGCCGAGACGTACAACCGCGCCTGGATCGACGGACGCTTCAACGCCCAGTGGCTCGACCGCTTGTGCGTGCGCACCGCCAAGGACGTCGTCGTCCTGGCCAAGCGTACGGCCGAGATGGATCGCCAGGCTGCCGCGGACCTGGGGCTGCTCAACGGTGGCGGCGCGGACCTGTTGCACGAAGCCGCCACGCGCCGCGTCGCTTCGTTCCACGGACTGCGCGAGGGTGGCGTCAGCGAGACGCGGCACTTACCGACGCGCATGCTCGACACGGGCAAACTGCGTGTGCTCTACGTCGTGCACGGCTTCCCGCCCGACACGTGGGCCGGCACCGAGATCTACACCGACAACATCGCGCGCGAGATCCAGCGACGCGGGCATCACGTGGCCGTCTTCACGCGTGCGCCTGCTGCGGAGGGATCCGGAGCGGACTTCGACCTCGAGGAGACCGAACGCGACGGCCTCAAGGTCTGGCGCATGCTGCATCGGTTGGACCACCAATCCTTGCGGGACAGCTTCGATCAACCGCGCGCCGAAGCGGCTTTCGCGCGCGTTCTGGCCGCCGAACGGCCGGACATCGTGCACTTCCAGCACCTCATCCATTCGTCCATCGGCCTCGTGCGGATCGCCAAGAACGCGGGCTGCGCGACGATGATCACGTGTCACGACTACTGGGCTCTCTGCGCGCGCGTGCAGATGATCCGCCCCGATGGCGTGCGCTGCGACCACAACATGGGCTCGGGTTGCTTCGCGTGCGTGAAGGACAAGGGCTTGAAGACGGTCGGAGCGATGCACGCGGTGGATCGTGCTGCGGGCCACCTGCTGCCGGCTCTTGCGGAGGCCGCGTGCGAGACCGAATCCGTCACGGGCGAGTGGCGCGCGCGCGCCGCCGAGTACCTGGACCTGCGCGCCCGCGAGACCGAGGTCCCCGCGGCCTATGCCGCCTGCGACCTGCGCGTCTCACCCAGCCGCTTCCTGCGCGACGTGTACCTGGAATCCGGTCACTTCGATCCGCACACCTTCCTGTTCTCGGACAACGGGATGCGCACCGATCACCTGCACGCGTTGCAGAAGGTGCCGCATCCGGAGGGCAAGCTGCGCTTCGGGTTCGTCGGCAGCCTCGTCTGGTACAAGGGCGGCGCGGTGATGGTCGAGGCGATGCGTCACCTGCTGGATCTCGATTGCGAGCTGCACATCCACGGCCCGTTCGATCCGAAGACCGACGCGCACCACGCCGAGCTCGCGAAGCTGGCCGAGGGCTCGGACGTCACGTTCCACGGTCGCTTCGACAACGCGCGCTTGTCCGAGGTCCACGCCGAGCTCGACGTGCTGATCGTGCCCAGCGTCTGGGTCGAGAACTCCCCGATCACGATCCACGAGGCCTTCCTGACGCGCACGCCGATCGTCGCCAGCGACATCGGCGGCATGGCCGAATTCGTCCATCATGAGCGCAACGGCCTGGTCTTCCGGACGGGCGACGCTGCGGATCTGGCGAAGCAGCTGCGGCGCTTGGTCGAAGAACCGGAGCTGTTGACCAGCCTGGACGACTTCCCGCCCGTGAAGACGCTGGTCGAGAACGGCGAGGAGACCGAGTTCCGCTATCGCGGCCTCGTCTGCCGCGTGCGTCCCGAGGTGGGCGTCAGCACCTTGATCGAGTTCGCCGGCAACCAGGACGTGCTGCGCGAGGGCAACGTCGAACCCCAGGATGCGCACATGCTGTTGCTGCGTCCGGGCGGTGGCGCCGCGGAGTACGAGATCGGCTGCTTGATGCCGGGTCCGGTCACGATCGAGGTCGACGTGCAGTTGATGGCCGGCGAGACCGATGTCGAGATGTCCGGACGCTTGCTGATCGACGGCATCGAAGCGAGCCGCATCACCAACGTGCGCGCGGGCCAGCAGGACGAGATCCACGTTTGGTCCACGGATGCCGAATTGCCGCGCGACGTGCGGCGCCTGCGCATCCAGGTCTCGCTCGACAACATCGACGGCGCCGACGAGGGCTTCGTCCGCATCAGCGCGGTGCGCGTGCGCACCGTGCCCAAGGACGTGCTCGCATGACCGTCGACCCGTTGCAGGCCTCCCGCAAGATTATCCCGGTCCCGAACGCGGGCCCCGATGGCCGCGGACTCGAGGTCGAGCCCGTCACGCCGCTGACCGACGCCGAACTGCCGCGCGTCACGATGGTCGTGCTCAACTGGAACGGTCGCCAGCACCTCGACAAGTGTTTCGCCAGCGCGCTGGGCCTGGACTACCCCGAGGACAAGCGCGAGCTGATCCTGGTCGACAACGGCTCCGACGACGGCAGTCTCGCGCATGTCCGTGCGAACCACCCCTGGGTGCGCATCGTCGAGAACGAGCGCAACACCGGTTTCAGCGCCGGCTGCAACCAGGGCTCGCGCAACGCCGTCGACGCGGACGTCTTCGTCTTCTTGAACAACGACCTGCGCGTCGAGCCCGACTTCCTGCGGCACCTGGTGGCGCCGATCGTGCGCGGCGCGTGCGAGGCGACGACGGCGCGCATGCGCACGTGGGACGGCCAGGCGCTCGACTCCGCGGGTGGTGGAATGAACTTCCATGGCATCGGCATCCAACGCGGTCACGACCAGCCCGACGACGAACGATTCGCCAAGCCGCGACTGACTCTGTTCGCCTGCGGCGGGGCGATGGCGATGCGCGCCGACGTCTTCCGGGAGACCGGCGGCTTCGACGAGGACTTCTTCGCCTACTACGAGGACGTCGACCTGGGTTGGCGCACGTGGCTCATGGGTTACTCGGTGCGCTACGAGCCCAAGGCGATCTGCTACCACGACCTGTCGAGCACCAGCCGACGCGTGCCGCCCGAGCGCTTGCGTCGCTTGCAGGTGCGCAATCCGCTGCTCGTCTGTTTCAAGAACTACGACGACGCGAACCTCCAGCGCGTGTTGCCCACGATGACGGGCCTGGCCTTGCGCCGTGCGTTGTTGCATCTGGGGCCGATCGATCGCGAGCCGTATCGCATCGAGGACATGAAGACGCTCCCCGGATCCGGGTTCTGGGGGAAGTGGAAGCAAGGTTGGGCCAAACGCAAGCGGACGCAGGTCGTGAATCGCGTCGGTGTCGCCGACCTGCTGTCGCTCGACGAGCTGTACGGCGGTTGGGACCACTGGATGGCCCGACGCCAGAGCATCCAGGCCCTGCGCAAGCGTCCCGACAGCGAGATCTTGCCGCTCTTCCTTCATCCGCATTGGCGAATCGAGCAAGATCCCGCCTACGCGAGCCTCCAGAACGGACTCAGCGCATTCATGCAAGTCGACGACATGTTCGCAGGACTGACCAACCTCGGCGAGGAGCCCATCTGATGAAGCTCTCCGTCGTGATGCCGGTCTACAACGAGGAACGCACCCTGGAGGCGATCGTCGCCAAGGTGCTCGCCACGCCGTTCGACAAGGAACTGCTGATGGTCGACGACGGTTCGCAGGACGCGAGCCGCGAGATCATGGCCAAGCTCGAAGCCGCGCATCCCGAGGTGCGTTGCATCTATCACGAGCAGAACAAGGGCAAGGGCGGCGCGCTCTCGACCGGGTTCCAACAGGTCACCGGCGATCTGGTCGTGATCCAGGACGCCGATCTCGAATACGATCCGGACGACTACGGCGCGCTGATCGCTCCGATTGAAGCGGGCGAGGCCGACGTCGTCTACGGCAGCCGCTTCCTGGGCAAACAGGACGAACGCGTGCACTTCTTCCTGCACACGCTGGGCAACAACCTGTTGACCGGGTTCAGCAACCTGTTGACCGGACTGAAGCTGACCGACATGGAGACCTGCTACAAGGTCTTCCCGGCCAGCGTCGCGCGCGACATGCAGATCCAGTCACGCACGTTCGCGGTCGAGCCCGAGATGACCGCGAAGTTCGCACGCCGCAAGCTGCGCGTCGTGGAAGTGCCGATCCGCTACAACGGTCGGGACTATCACGAGGGCAAGAAGATTGGCCTGAAGGACGCGTTCATCGCGTGCTGGGCGATCTTGAAGTTCCGCTTCACGAAGTGACGCCGCCTGTGCGTCGTGGCGCGTCGCGCAGAAGGAACAACAGCGGTCAGCTGAAGTCGGCCCCGAGCGCTTCGTACGTCGCCCTCAGATGCTCGCGCAGCGGCTTGGCGAACTTGCGCACCGTTCCGCCGGACCAGTTGCGGCCGTCCGCACCGCGCTGGGTGTAGTACGCCGCCGCGACCGCGTCGTGCGCATCGACCTGGCGCAGGATCGTGTCGTCGGTGGGGCAGCGGTCCTTGGACCAGATCGCATCGGGCTCGAAGCGCGGACGCGGGTCGGGATCCTCGGCCGGTTCGCCGACGCACAACCCGAACAGCGGGAAGACGCCCTGGGGAATCTCGAGCAACTCGCACACCTCGGGCAAGCGCGTGCGCAGGCCACCGATGAAGCACGTGCCCCAGCCATCGGCTTCGAACGCGAGCGCCAAGTTCTGGGCGAACAGGGCCGTGTCGAGGGCGACCAGCAGGAAGACCTCGAGGTTGTTCGCATGCGGTGCACCTTCACGAATGGCGACGAGTTGGTGCCTGCGAATGTCGGCGTTGACCGTGAAGAACGCGCCGGCCTTGGCGACCTGGGTCTGGTCACCGGTCAGCTCGGCGAGCGCCTCGCGCTCGTTGCGCCGTGTGACCTGCAGCAACCCGTAGCCCTGCGTCCAGCTAGAGGTGGCGGCCATGCGCGCCGCGCGGACCGCACGCTCGATCGCTGCATCGGGGACGGTCGTCGGGCGGAAGGAGCGGATCGTGCGGTGGGCGGTCATCGCCTCGAGCACGGGATTCGGTGCGGACATGACTAGACGTCGATGGGTTCCAGGATCTGGTGTTGATCGGCGATGAGGACGCGCACGTGGTCGAGTCCCATCTCGCTCAAGGTGTGGCGTGCTGCTTCCGCGGCGACCTGGGGCGTGTTGTTCTTCTCGGACAGGTGCGCAAGGATCAGCGTGTGCAGGTTCGGTCCGGCGAGTTGTTCGAGCATCACCTGGGACTGTGCGTTGGACAGGTGTCCGTGATTGCTGCGGATGCGCCGTTTGAGCGCATCGGGATACGGACCGTTCGCCAGCATCTCGTCGTCGTAGTTGAATTCGAGCATCAACACGTGCGCCCCTTGCAATCGGTCGGACACGCGTTGTTCGGGCCTGCCCATGTCGGTCAGGATGACGAACCGGCGCCCTTCGTGGTCCAGGGCGAAGGCCACGGTCGGGTCGCAGTCGTGGGGGAGTCCAGCGGAGACGTAGTGCAGGGACTCGCCGGACGCTTGCTCGAACTCGCCCCGCCCATCGACGGCGACCGTGTCCAGCCGTGGCGCACGCAAGACCGAGTTGTTGCGCATCATCGAGGTCGGGCAGTGCACGGTCGCGTCCTGCTTCTTCGCGAGCGCGCCGACGCTGCGCGCATGATCCAGGTGTGCGTGCGTCACCAGGATGTGGTCGATGGTGCGCATCCCGATGCCCGCTTCCTCGAGTCGCGGCCTCAACCGCCCGAGCGTCAACCCCGCATCCACGAGCACCGACAGCTCCCCCGCGCGAACGAGGGTGCAGTTGCCTTGACTGCCGCTGGAGAGGACCTGAACGCGCATGGGGGCGCAGAGGATACTCGTCAGGCGTGGGCCCGTCGCTGACGGATCGCGCCGATCCCGAGACCGAGGAGCAGAACGATCCCAGCGACGCCACCGAGCAGCCTGCCGAGGCGCAGACCGGGTGGTTCGAAAACGAACTTCACGTGCGACGTGCCGGGTGGGATGCGCACTGCGGTCAGAACGAGTTGGGCACGGTGGACCGGTTCGTCCAGACCGTCCAGTTTCGCCTTCCAACCGCTCGAATAGCCGATGGGGAGCACGAGCCAGCCGCCGTCGCTGTCGGTGACCTGCACCTCGATCCGATTCGATGTCGGATGTTTGACGTTCAACGTGCCTGGATCGAAATCGCCTTCGCCTTCGCCTGCCCGGAGAGCTTTGTCCTCGATGCACAAGACCTGCATCGGGTCGATCTCGTTGGCGGCCAGTCCACCAAGGAACGTCTCGTGCAGGCTGTTCACGCGCGAGTAGACACGCGCACCCTCGGGCCAGGCGTCGTCGCGCGCATAGACGTGGAAACCTTCGCGCTCGAGAACCGGCGTCAAGCTCTTGTGGTCCAGCGGCTCCAGCGACACGATCGACGTGACGCGCAGCAGATCCAGCCCGCGATGATCGAGGATGCGCTCGTCCTGGAACGGTCCGGTGCCGCTGCGCGTCGGCGCGAGCGGATCGATGGTGCCGATCAACTCCACTTCCGTGCGCGGCGTGAACACCGCGTAGGGCGCGAGGTCCGCGATGCCATAGGCGCTCGGCAGGTCCGGTCGCGCGAGGCGTTCGACTCCGGCCGGTCCGCTGGACTCCGGCACCAGGCGCGCCATACGTCCGGCTCCGGTCGCACGCGCGATGGCATCCATCCCTGGACTGTCCGGGAAGAGCAGCCCGGGCATCTCGCGCGGGGCGAGGTGCGTTCGGGCGATCAGGGCGCCGTCCGCCAGAACGACGACCGAGATCAACGCGAGTCGTGTCCAGCCGAGTTGCTTGCGCTTGCGCAAGGCGAACCCGAGCCCCAGCAACGCGAGCGCGAGCCCACCTTGGATCGTCAGGACCTTGGCGGATCGCTGCCAGCCTTCCACAGCACGCTCGACCAGGTCGGGCGGGAGCCGTTGCTCGACCTCGGAGATCGAGACCTCGAAGCGCTCGGCCGCCAGGGATTGGCGACCCGAACCGTAGTCGTCGGCACCGGTCACGGTCATGCCCATGATCCCGCCCGTGGTCAGCGCCAGGGCCGCCATCAGGGTGGCGAGCGTCGCCCTGCGGCAGCCTTCGATCAGGGCTCCGGCACCCAGAGCGGCGAGCCAGGGCAAGCCGATCCAGACGAGCGCCGTGGCACGCGTCGGGGCGCCCAGGTCGAAGCCTGGAACGTGCAGGAGCCAGCGGAACGGGTACCACGCGAAGGCGAAGCCCACGCCGCAGACGATCAGGAGGAACGGCACCTCGGACTTGCGCGGACGACCCGCGATGCCCGCGATCGCCAGCAGGAGCGTGGCGACGCCGACGTACAGGTTCCATTCGAGGCCGTTGGCGCGTTCGCCGAGCTTGCGTTCGTCCGCGCCCAACACCCACCAAGCGGGCGGGTTCGCATCGGCGAAGAACGGGTCGTCCGGCCCGCCGAACAGGTCCGGGACCATCATCGTGGCCAGCGCCGCACGCGGCAGTCCTTGATCGATCAGTTCGGAGGCTTCCGCAGGTTGCCGGGCCGAGTCCGACGCCTGGAAGGCCATGGGGACCAACGCGGGCCCGCCCAGCAGGCCGCCCAGGATCAGCGTCACGCCGATCGCGGGCAAGCGTCCCGTGGCGCCCTCGCGTATCGCCCGAAGGATTGCGACCAGAACGACGGCAGCGAGTGCCGGAACCGCGATGGAGGGGAAGCCTGCGCTGAGCGTCATCGCGATGGCGACCGCCAGGACGATGCGCGCGAGCAGGCGACCGGCGAGCATGCCCTCGACGGCCCACAGCGCGAGGGGCACCCACGCGATCGCGCCGACCTTCATCGACAGCTGCAGGTTCATCAGGCCGAAGCCGCCGGCCTGGATCGCCAGCGCTCCGGCGAAGCGACCGCCCGCGGAAACTCCGCGCGCGCCGAGCAACAGCCACATGCCGATCCCGGCGATCGCCAGGTGCAGCCAGCCGAGAGCGGCGATGCCACGTCCGACCGGCAACGCCGTCAGCAGTCGGTTCGGCGCGTACATCGGATCGATCAACGTCCCGCCCTGGAGCGCGCGACCCAATCCGTGGTTCGGCGCGAAGTGGGCCGGTTCGCCCGCGGTCCGCCGTTGCTGTTGTTGCAGCACGTCGGTGGCGAACGGCAGCGTCGCATCGCTGACCCAGTGGTTGACGCCCTCCACGGCGAGCGCGGCGCGTTCGGCGTCCTCGCTGGCCAGCGGTTCGAAGGCCGCGGGGTGGATCGGCAGCAGTGTGCGTCCGGGGAGCAGTGCCCGACCGACGAAGAGTCCGGGGACCGCGAGCAGGGCGACCACGATGACGAGCCCGAGCCACATCCGTCGCCACTTCGACGGAAGAGCGGGAGGGCCAGGAGCTCGATTCGGTGCGGTCGCGGGAGACGCCATGCCGGCAGTTTGCCGATGCGAGGAGCCGCACTCCAGGGTCGTCCCGGGGAGTCGATCCAAGGAGTGGACGTAGTTTCGAGTGGGTGCTGTCCCGCGCCCAGACCCCTCTCAGAGACGCATGCCGAGACCGACGCGGATTCCGCCCTCGCAGCTGTCCCACGTGGTCATCGTGCCGCCCAGTTGCGTGGCCATCCTTCGGCACGTCTCGAGGCTGGCGGAAACCTGAGCCTCGTCGCTCTCGTTCAGGTCCGTGCCGTTCGGGGGACGGGGGATGTCGAAGGACACCAGCACGTGCTCGTCCGCGGATTGCGGGAAGGTCTGAATCCGCAGCACACCGTGGCTGGCGTGGCGCAGCGCAGCGGAGAGGTAGAGCGGCAGGACGTGCCCCAATCGGGTGCGGTCGCCCGCCAGCCCGTGCTCGGACGCTGCGACCGGTTCGTGCTCGACCAGGAGTCCGCGACGCCCAGCTTCCTCGCCGTACCAGGTGAGGATGGCGTTCAGGTCCTCGGTCAAGTCCTGCGAGTCCAGGGACCCGGAGTCCCGGCCGTCTTCCTGTGCTTCGTCCAGACGCCCGATCAGGCGACCCAGGTGCACGGCCATCGTCGTGGAGCGCGTGACCTGGGTGCTGTCGATCGGGATCGTCTCGGGGTGCGCGAGGGTGAGGGCGCCACGGATCTGGCCGTCGCCGACGATGGGGATGCTGATCCAGGTGCGAGCCCACGCCCAGCGTGCATCTTGACCCTGGGCGGTCGGATCGGAGGCCAGGTCGACCTCCATGCGCGGGCGTTGCTCCAGGACGACGCGTCCGGACAGGGTCGCCTCGACCGGGCGGTCCTGGGGCGGACTCACCTCGTCCGGAAGTCCGAACGTGGCGATGTCGCGCAGCGTGCGGCGGCGCGGGTCGTACGTCTCGATCGCCACCACGGGGAAGGCGGTGGCCTTGGCGATCTCCTCGGCGGCGAGCTTCAGCAGAGGACGCGGAGGTCCAGGCTTCAGCAGAAGCTCCGTCAGCCGGTGCAGGCGCAGGAGCTCGGTGTTCTGGTCGATCAGATCGGAGACGAGGCCTTCGCGCGACACCGCGTAGCGCACCGCACGATCGAGCGCTTGGGGATCGACCTTGCCCTTCTCGAGGTAGCCGGCGGCGCCCAGACCCTGGGCACGCGCATCGGTGGACGCGTCCCCGTGAGCCGTGATCAGGATCATCGGCGTGCCGACGCCCTGGGCGGTGGCCTCGCGCATCAGGTCGAGGCCGGTGCGCGGTCCCAACTGATAGTCGACCAGACACGCGTCGTACTTCCCGGACTCGAGCGCCTCGAGGCCGGACTCGAAGTTCGGAGACCAATCGAGTTGGTGCTCGGCGTTCTCGAGCTTGTCGAGCAAACGCTGCGTCAGGATGTAGTCGCGCTCGTCGTCATCGACGAGGAGGATGCGGGTCCGGGTGATGGACAAGGATTTGCCGGCCGGGGTGGAGTCCCAGCGGGCTGCAGGGTGGATCCTGGACGGGCCGGTCCAGATGGACCGGAGTCGCTCGGAGGATCGGGCGAGTGGAGTGGATGCACCGGGGTGCGGTTTCTCCGTCCGGCTACGGCCTCTGGAGATTCGGATATCCTAGAAATCCGAACCTTCGGATGGCAGCCGATTCGCTAATGCCCAGCCGACCTTCCCCGAGGGACGCCTAGGACTTGCCCTAGACGCGCGGGGCCGCCACCGATCATTCCTTCGTGGGGTGGACGTCCGGAGCCCGCTCCCCGAGCGCCACGGCCATCTTCACGAGTTCTGCGAACGAATTCGCCTTCATCTTCTCCATGGCGTGGGCGCGGTGGACCTCGATGGTCTTCTGGCTCAGGCCGAGCTCGTGCGCGACGACCTTGTTGGGCTTGCCCACGACCACCAGGCTGAAGACCTCGCGCTCCCTCGACGTCAGGGTCGAGCGACGGGCCTCGAGCACGACGAGCTCCTCGAGCTCGGCCCGGCGTTTCGTGTCGACCTCGATGGCGTGATGAATGTGCTCGAGGAGCACCTGGTCCGAGAACGGCTTCTCGATGAAGTCCATCGCGCCGACCTTCATGGCCCGCACCGCCATCTGCACGTCACCGTGTCCCGTGATCATCAGCACGGGGGGCGTGAACCGTTCCTGGGCCAGTTGCTCGTGCAGTTCGAGGCCGGACAGGCCCGGCATGCGCACGTCGAGCACGATGCATCCCGCTGCGCGGGGGTCGTAGCTGGCCAGGAACTCCTCAGCGCTCGCGAAGCACCGCACGGCGATGCCGACGCTGCCGATCAAGAACTTCAAGGAATCGCGCATCGCGGGTTCGTCGTCGACCACGAAGACCGTCGGGATGTCTGTCATTGAAAGGGCAGGGGGCAGCTGAGCTCAATACTGGAACAGGAGTCAGCTCCGCGAGCGAGCGAAACGGGACTCGGCGATAGGGTGGTTCGACCGATACGTGCCCTATGCGTGTTCCGACCGAAACGGGAGGGTGAATCGGAAACAGGTCGTCCCGTCCTCGAGAGGTTCGCACCACAGTCGCCCGCCGTGGGCTTCGATGATGGACCTGCTGATGGGAAGACCGAGTCCGATGCCCTCGGCTTTGGTGGAGACAAAGGGAGCAAAGGCGTCCTCGACGTCGGAGGGATCGAGGCCTGGACCGTTGTCGCAGACCAGGACCAACCCGGCGTGTTCGGACTGGGACAGGGTACGAATACGAATCACCCGCTCGCTCTCAGGAGTTTCCCGTACGGCATCCAGCGCATTGCGAATCAGGTTGAGGAGCACCTGTTCGACCTGGATGCGGTCGGCCAGGACCAATCGGTCCTCAGGGTCGTAATCGACCTCGAGGCGGACCTGGCTCCGTCGGATGCTGAATTCGGCGAGTGCGAGCGACTCCCGCAGGATGTCGTTCAACCGGGTGATTTCGACCTGCTTCTCACCGCGACGGATGAAGGATCGGATCCGACGAATCACGTCCCCGGCCCGTTCGGCCTGGTCCGCCGCGGCTTCGAGGGCACGCATGAGTTCCGGATTCTCGACGTCCGATGCCCTCAAGTGCCGAATGCCCCCGCGCGTGTAGTTCACGATCGCGGCCAGCGGTTGATTCAACTCGTGCGCGATGCCGGCGGCCATCTCTCCGACCGTGTTGAGACGGGAGATGTGCGTGAGCTGGTTGCGGTGCATCCGATCGCGCTCCTCGGCGTCGACCTCGACCGAGCGATCCCGGACGAATCCGTAGGTGCGGCCGCCCTCGTCGTTGCGATGACAGAACGACACCTCGGCAGGGAAGGGCGTGCCATCCATGCGTTGCAGCGAGACCCGGATGCGGTAGGGGCCCTGGGCTTCCGCTGCACGGGCCAAGCTCTCGACCGTGGCGGAGTTCGAGCCCGCATCGAATGCGGACACGTGCTTGCCCAGGACGTCGCGATGGTCCCCACCGGCGATCCCGAGGAAGGCGCCGTTGACGTCGACGACGGACAGCGCCTGGTCCAGGACGAAGATCCCGTCGAGAGCGCTGTCGAAGATCGAAGTCAGATGGCGATGGCTGGCCCGCAACGCTTCGCGCTCCTCCACGCTCTGCGTGATATCCGACTGCGTGGCCCAGAGTCGCAGGAAGGCGCCGTCCTCGAGAATGGGCAGCAGGTCGAAGGCCAGGTGTCGCGCCGGGGCACCCTTGCGAACTTCCGCGACCTCCGCGTGGCCCACCAGGAACTCGGCATCGATGAGCTTGCGCAGGGCCTGTCCCGGAGCGCCCTCCGCGAAGGCGGGTAGCTCCGCGGTGCGCGCGCCCACCAGGTCGCGAGCCGTCTGGCGCCCCAAGGTGTGCGCGAACGCGTCGTTGCACTCGACCAAGCGGCCGTGTTTCAGGACCTGGTCCGCGACCTCGGTCAATCCGGCTTTGAGGGAGATGGGGTGATCCGTTTCCAAACACCAGATCGCCGTCGCCGCTCCTTCGACATAAGCGCGATACCGTTCGGCGCTGCGCGAGATCAAGCCCTTGTGCTGGTCCGGCGCCTCCACGGGGACGACGAACTTCCCGACCGAATGCATGCGCTGGACCTCGAGCGCGATGCGCCCCGTGCAGAGCCGGAAGAGGTCCTCGACCCAGTCCTGGTCGTCAGGGATCTGGCGGAAGACACCCATGACGACGCCGAGCGGTTGACCCGAAGGGGACCCGAGCGGGAAGCACAGGAAGGCCTGGGCCTCGAAGTGTTGGAACAGCGAGACGTCCGGCCAGCGCTCACGCGGGGACTCCCGGGTGAGGATCGTCCTGCCTTCGAACGCGTCCTCCCAGGGCTCGCCGCGGATGCCGTGCTCCAGGATCTGGACCGCCGTGTGGGGCGCAGCCATCGCGAGCACGCGAGCGCGATCTTGATCGGGTTCCGGCAAGCGCTCGCTGATCAACACCAGCTCGGCGCCCGTCAGATGGGCGAGTTGTTCCACCGAGCGGCCCAAGGTCCACGTCGACGAGTGCGGCTCGGGCGTCGCTGCCCATGCTGCCATCGCACTCGCCAGGTGATGCTCGCGCGTCGCATCCCGCGCGACGCACAAGAGGCCATTCTCGTCGTCCTTGCCCGCCAGCGACAAGCGGATCCACTCGTGCCGGTGGCCGCCCGCGAGGCGCAGGTCGATCTCCCCGCCCTCCAAGGCGGCCGCCTCGAGGAAGCGCCGCGCGCGTTCCCGGTCCTCGACGCACAACGCCTGCGTCCACGATCTATGTTCGATGCGCGCATCGCCGTTGGAACTCCATCCAAGGCGGATCGAGAGCGACGAGGAACCGGAGATCCGACGATCTCCATCCAGCTGGTCGGACCAGACGACGCCCCGGCCGACCCCGCAGGGGAGGACCCTGGGCAACGCGTGGTCCGGCTCCCGATCGTGCGCGTTCAAATCACAGTCCTTCGGTTCCTATTTCCATTCCGCGACGAAGACGTTCGTGTCGCCGGCCGCGCCATCACCGCGGTTCGAGGAGAAGGCGAGCCACTTGCCGTTCGGACTGAACAACGGGAAACCGTCGAACTGCTTGCCGCGCTCACCCGCGTTGAACGTGGTGATCTGCTCGAGACCTTGGCCGTCGACGCCGATCGACCACAGGTCGAAGTCCATCGCCGGACGGTTCTGGTCGTGATGGTTGCTGCAGAAGATGATGCGCGAGTCGTCGGGATAGAACGACGGGCCGAAGTTGGCGTTGCCCAGCGTCGTCAGCTGCGTGCGGTTCTTGCCATCGGCATCGACGAGGAAGAGTTCCATGTGGCTCGGCTTGACCAGGTCCCGCGCGAGCAGTTCCCGGTACGTGGCGAGCTCGGCTTCTTCCTGGCCCGGCGTGAACGCCGTCGCGCGGAACACGAGTCGCTGGCCGTCGTTGCTGAAGAACGCGCCCCCGTCGTAGCCGGGGTCGTCGGTGACCTGCAAGAGGTCGCCGCCCTCCATGTCGCACGTCCAGAGTTCGATGTCGCCCGAACGCGTCGACGTGAACACGATGCGATCGCCCGTCGGGCTGACCGTGGCTTCGGCGTCGTACCCGGGTCCCTGGATCAGCGGCCAGGCGTTGCCCTTCTCGAGATCGTGGACGTAGATGTCGTACCCGGCGTGCAACGGCCAGACGTAGCCCTGGGAGCGGTCGGGCGGTTGCGGGCACGACGCGGCCATGCCGGTCGTCGACGCGAACAGCACGCGTTTGCCGTCGGGGAAGAAGTAGGCGCAGGTCGTCACACCTCGACCATCGCTGATCTGGTGCAGCTCGCCGTCGTCACCGGTGACGTAGATGCGATCGCAGTCGATGCCGTCCTTCCTGGACGTACGTTGCAGGCAGAGCTGCGTGCCGTCGGCACTCCAATAGGCCTCCGCATTCTCGCCGCCGTCCGTCAACTGCCAGAGGTGGGCGAAGTGCGTCTCGCCCTCGAGGATCAGGTGGTCCGCATTCACGGCGCCGGCGAACGGCGGCTCGAGGGTCGCGGGCGAGTCCCCGAGACCTGCACAGGAGGTCCAGACGAGGAGGGCGAACGGGGCGAGGAGAAGGGAACGGGACATCATGCTTCGGGGTCGTCGAGAGAGGCCTTGCGGCGCGGGGGTACGGGGTCGTAGCCACCTTTGGAGAACGGCTGGCAGCGCAGGATTCGCCATATCGTGAATCCCGTGCCGCGCAGGATACCGTGGGTCATGACGGCGTCGGCGGCGTAGGCGCTGCAAGTCGGGTGGAACCTGCAGGTCGGAGGTTTCAGCGGCGACAGAAATCGTCGGTAGAAGGTGACCGGCAGCAGGTAGACGCGCCGAAGTGCGTAGAGGAACGATCGGACCCGGCTCACGTGACCTCGGGATTCGTACCAGCTTGGGCCCCGGGAAGCGGATCTTGGGCAGACTCCGCCCCGAGGGCAGACTCCGCCCCGAGGGCAGACTCCGCCCCGAGGGCAGCCTCCGCCGCGAGGGCAGCCTCGCCGGCCCGCCGCTTCTCCAGGAAGCGGCCATGGGCCTTGTGGGAGAGCATCAAGAGTTCGGCGGACACCTCGTCCAACGTCGGCCGGATCTGCGGCGCGGCGGGGATCAGAACCAGGTCGACGCCCTCGGGCAGCGCGCCGAAATTCAGCCGGAACGCCTCGCGGAACAGACGGCGCACGCGGTTGCGCTGGACGGCGCCGCGCCAGATGCGGCGCCCGACCGACAGACCCAACCGGCTGTGCCCGAGCCCGTTCTCGACCGCCACCACCAACAGGAAGCGCGCCTTCGCACGACTGCCCTCCCGGTACGCGCGATCGAAGTCGCGTTGCCGGCGGATACGGTGGTGAGGCGGATGCCCGAGGGGAGAGCGCATGGGACGGGGGTGTCGCGGGGAGGCGGAGCCCCTACGATACCGGCCACTCAGGCCGACGGGCGGTCCGACCCGAGGTCCCGAGGCGATCCACTCCCTGCCTTCCATGCAAGCTCCCCACGGCAATCACGTTCGAGGCGAGGTCGTGCCCGCCATGGGGGGGGAGACCTGCCGTGCGTTGGACGGTCAGTCGTGGCCCCGGTCCGGCGCCCCGGACGTCCAGCGTGCGCTTCGAGCCTCCCATCCGGATCGTCGTGGGCCGGACGTGCGTGCGCTCGTGCTCGCTGCGGCGGAGCGCCTGGCGTCCGACCCCGATCCCCACGGCACCGAGTCCGAGGTCAGCGGCCTCGATCCCGACGAGGTGCGCGCCGAGGTCGTCGAACTCGTCCAGGACGTCGAATGCGCCTGCGACGAATCGGAATCGACGCACAGGCCGTCCGCCCCTCCGGCGTCCACGGTCCTCTTCCTGGACGATCCGCGCGAGCGTTGGGCCGACACGCTGGCCGCTCTCGCGGAATCCCTGCGGGGCGGCGCCGCCGTCACGTGGATCACGGGTCACGTCCTGCCGCATCGGGCGCTTGCCACCTGCTGCGCGCTCGTGGACTGCGGTCTGGATCCGCGGCGCTTGCAGTTGTTGGTGGACGACGGGCGCTCCGCCTATCGCGCCGCCCTGGCGAGCAGCGCCTTCGACCGGATCGATCTGGCTTGCGCGCCCGAGGAACGCAGCGACTGGGAACACGAAGCGCGACACCGACCTTCGACCTCGTTCGGCGCAGGACTGGGGGAGGACGCCTCCGTATCCGCGTCCATGGGTTGGCGCGACCTGGTGTCCAGCACCGACCGGGTCCGCTTGGACGAGGACCCCGAGGCGGCCGCGCACGACATCGCGTGGGCCGCGTTCGGTCGGTGCGGCGCGCGGGGAGGCACGCGAGCCGGCGCGGTCGGACGCGTGCTCGTTCACCCGCGCGTGTTGTCGACCTTCACCGAAGCCCTGTTGGCCGAGCTCGAGACCGCGCGCGACCCCGCCCTCGAACCGCTCCGGCCGTGGCTCCGGGCATCCGGGATCCAGCTCGCCCAGGAGCGGGATCGGGGGCTCGACCAGGGCGCAACTCTGATTCACCTCGGAGGCGAATCGGGGTTTGGTGGCTCTAAACCCAGATCGGGTTCGAGGGGGGCGACGGAGGGGTTCCGCGCCCCCCCGAGGGACGCTAGGCTCACGCGGCTCGTGTTCACCAACGTGGAGCCCAGGATGCCCCTCGCGGCCCCCAGGGCGCCCGTTCCCTGCCTCTCGCTCCTTCGGGACGAGCGCCTAGGCGACCGGTGAACCACGACACGGCCCAGCTTCGACCTCCCCCCCGAGGCGGCCCCGGTCCCAACGACCGACGCCCAACGACGACGCTCCAATACACCGCGCCATGACCAACCCCCAGAACGTTCACGAAACCCTCACCCGCCATCAGCTGACGGACGGGTACCCGATGGTCCTGGACCTCGAGAAGTCCCACGGATCCTGGATTCATGACTCCCGCTCGGGAGACGAGTATCTCGACTTCTTCACCTGCTTCGCCAGTTGGCCGGTCGGCTACGGCCACCCCGCGCTGAAGGAAGCGAAGTTCAACGAGGAGCTCCTGCTCGTCGCGCGCAACAAGCCGGCGAACTCGGACCTGTACACCACGCACATGGCGGACTTCGTGGATGCGTTCGCGACGCACGCCACGCCCGACGGATTCAAGCACCACTTCTGGGTCGCCGGCGGTTCGCTCGCGGTCGAGAACGCGCTGAAGGTCGCCTTCGACTGGAAGGCGCACAAGGTCGGCACGGACAAGGTCCGCGACGGCAACGACCTGGTCATCCTGCACTTCCGCCAGGCGTTCCACGGACGTTCGGGCTACACGATGAGCCTGACCAACACGGTCAAGGACAAGGTCGCCCTCTTCCCGAAGTTCGATTGGCCGCGCGTGCACAACCCGGGCATCGAGTTCGACCTGGATGGTGGCATCGCGAACGACATCGAAGCGTCCGAGGCCAAGGCCAAGGCCGAGATCGAAGCCGCGTTCGCCAAGTTCCCGAACCGCATCGCCGGCATCATCATCGAGCCGATGCAGGGCGAAGGTGGCGACAAGCACTTCCGCACCGAGTTCCTGCAGTACCTGCGTGACGTTGCGGACGAGAAGGAAGCACTCCTGCTCTTCGACGAGGTCCAGACGGGCTTCTTCGGGTCCGGCAAGCCCTGGCTGTGGCAGCACCACGGCGTCACCCCCGACGTCGTGGCGTTCGGCAAGAAGAGCCAGGTCTGCGGCATCTACGCCGGCCCGCGCATCGACGAGGTTCCCCAGAACGTGTTCGAAACCAGCTCGCGCATCAACTCGACGTGGGGCGGCAACCTCGTCGACATGGTGCGCTCGCGCAAGTTCATCGAGATCATCACCGGTGACAAGTTGATGGACAACGTCGCGCAACGCGGCGCGGAACTCGTCGATGGGTTGCGCAGTCTGGCCAAGGAGAAGGGCACGATCTCGAACGTGCGCGGCGTCGGTTCGCTGGCGGCGTTCACGCTTCCCAGCCCCGAGGCTCGTGATGGACTGATGAAGGATCTGCTCGATCGCAAGTTGCTCGTGCTGGCCTCCGGCGAGGACTCGATCCGCTTCCGCATGCCGCTGATCATCACCGCCGACGAGGTCCAGACGGCCCTCGATCGCATCTCGGACAGCCTGCCGGCGAACGTCCGCGCCTGATCCGTTCGGAATCCCGAACAGCGGCCCGGCCGTGGGGACGACCCCGCGGCCGGGCCGCTTGACGTACACCCATGTTCACCGTCCTTCGCCACGCGCAGTTCCGTCGACTCTGGTCGGCCCAGATCGTCAGCCAGCTCGGCGACTGGCTGGGGCGCATGGCGGTGTTGTCGATGATCGACGGTGCGAACCTCGGGATGTGGTTCGCCCTCGAGATGGCGTTGCGGCTGCTGCCCACCGCGTTCCTGGGACCGCTCGCCGGACCGGTCGCCGACCGTATGGCGCGACGCAAGTTGATGATCCTCGCCGACGTCGCGCGCGCGGCGACCGTGTTCGGGATGGTGTTCGCGTTCTCCGCAGGTCACCAGAACCTGGTGTTCGTCCTCATCGCCGTGCAGATGGGGCTGGGCACGTTCTTCGATGCGGCACGCACCGGTGCGATCCCCAGCACGGTACCCAAGGTCGAGCTGCACGCTGCGTACGCGCTGAGTGCAGCGACCTGGAGCACGTCGCTCGCGCTCGGGACCGGGTTGTCCTACGTCCTGCTGGAGCTGTTCGGACCCGAGGTCCTCTTCTGGATCGACGGCGGCACGTACCTCGTGTCCGCGCTCTTCCTGATCGGACTGCAGCTTCCTCCGGTGCCGGTGCACCCCGAGGCATTCCGTTGGAAGGACGTGGTGTTGCTCAAGGAACTGCGGCGCGCCTGGGATCACCTGGGTGAACGCGGCGCGCGAGCGGCGATCAGCGCGAAGTGGTACTGGGGCGGCGCCGGTGGATTCCTCGCGGCCATCCCGTTGCTGGCGCGGGAGCGTTTCGACGACGGCGGCGACGAGCTGAATCCTGCGTCCGCGATCTCCTTGCTCTACATGGCGCGCGGGATCGGCACCGGTGTCGGACCGTGGGTCGCGCGCGCGTTGGGTACCTCGGACGCAGCGCTGTGGCGCGCCACCGGAATCGCGTTCACCGTGGCGGCGATCGGCTACGGATGCGTCGCGGCCGCGACGTCCCTGTGGGTGGCTTTCGTGCTGATCGTCGTGGCGCACATGGGCGGCAGCACGATCTGGGTCAGCGCGGCCACGATCTGGCAGCGGCGCATCGACGACCCGTTCCGCGGACGGGTCCATAGCCTGGAGTTCATCGGCATGACCCTGGCGTTCACCGCGAGCGGGCTGATCCTGGGGCTGGCGTACGACGCCGGCGTGTCCCTCAACGTCCTGTTGATCGGGTTGGCGTTGTTCGTGCTGTTCGCCGGGCAGACCTGGAGCCGCCGATCGCGTGCCAGTCTGACCGGGGCACCGCTGACCGGGATCGAGACTCCGGGTCGGGCCTGAGCGATGTCGGGGCGCTCATCGGCATAGACTCGTCGTCCTCCCGACGCGCCCTCGCTCCGCTCGCCATTCGCCTTCCCATCCTCCAGCTCGCGCTGGGTGCCCTTCTTCTCGGAACCGCACCCGCCCAGGACGTCCCTCGCACGCGACCGTCCGTGCAGGCGTTGCGCCTGGAGCCGGGCACCCAGGTCGAGATCGACGGCCACGTCGACGAACCGTTCTGGGAACGCGCGGAACGACTGGGAGCGCTGACCCAGGTCGCTCCTGTCGAAGGCGCCGATCCGATCCATCCGACGGACGTGCGCATCGCCTACGACGCGAAGTTTCTCTACGTCGCGATCCGCTGTGCGGACGATCCGAGCGAGGTGCGTGCGCGGCAGATGGATCGCGATGCGTTCGTCCGCTACGACGACGTGATGGAGATCTGGTTCGACACGTTCGACACCCAACGCTTCGCGTACTGGTTCCAGATCACGCCGGGCGGATCGCGCGGGGACGCATTGCTGAGCGAAGGTGGGGGACGCTTCAACAAGGAGTGGGACGGCATCTGGTACGGACGCTCGCGCGTCACCGCCGACGGTTGGGAGGCCGAGGTCGCGTTGCCGTTCCAGACGCTGGCTTTCGATGCGGACCGCTCGACCTGGGGCTTCAACATCGCCCGACGACGCGTGGCGAACGGAGAACGTTCGCGGTGGGCCTCGCCCAGCACGGCTTTCAGCTTCTTCACGCTGGCCGAGGGCGGCGCCCTGACCGGTTTGACCGGACTCGAGCAGGGACAGGGCATCGACGTGAAACCGTACGTCCGGTTGGACGCATCGCGCGCGGCCTTCGACGGGGACACCGACCTGATCGGCGATGGGGGGCTCGACCTGTCCTGGCGGCCGACTCCCGACGTGAACGTGCGCTTCACCGCGAACACGGATTTCGCGGAGACCGAGGTCGACGCACGTCAGATCAACCTGGAACGCTTCCCGTTGTTCTTCCCCGAGAAGCGCGACTTCTTCCTCGAGGACGCCGGTCTGTTCGGCTTCGGAGCGCCCGGCAACCGCAGCAGCCTGATCCCGTTCTTCTCCCGCACCATCGGCCGGGATGCGGACGGTCGGGCGGTGCCGATCCTGGCCGGCGTCAAGGCGACGGGGCGCGCGGGTGGCTGGAACGTGGGCTTGCTCGACACGTACCTGGACGAGCACGCGATGCTCGGGCGGGAGAACCTGGGCGTGCTGCGCGTGACCCGGAACGTCGGCGCGCAAAGTTCGATCGGCGGCATCGTGACGACCGGGGATCCGGTCCTGGGAGGCGCCGCGCGCACCGCTGGGGTCGATGTGCGCCTGGCTGACAGTCGCTTCCTAAATGACAGTCACTCCGCAAGCTTGGTGGCTTGGTACCTGACGACCGAAGGGCGGACCTCGGCCCAGGAAGGCGACGCGTTCGGCATCGAGGCCTCCGCGAGTTCGAGCGTCTGGAACCACACGGTGTCGTGGCAGCGCATCGAGGAGGACTTCGACCCTGCGCTCGGCTTCGTGCGCCGGACCGGCGTCAGCACCGCGTTCGCCGAGACCCAAGCGACGCTCCGCTTCGGCGATCAAGGGCTGATACGTACGGTCGAGTCGGGCCTGTCGTTCCGCGCGAACCACGACCTGGCCGGCAACGAGGACGGCTGGCAGTTGCCGCTCGACGTCTTCGAGATCGAGTTCCAGAGCGGGGACTCGCTCTTGTACGACATCACGCGCGAGCACGAACGCCTCGACGCCGGCTTCGAGGTCTCACCCGGTGTCATGGTCTCGCCCGGGAAGTACGAGCAGGTGCGCCACGGTCTTCGCTTCGAGTCGAACGATCGCCGGCTCAGCAAGACGAAGCTCTCGATGGAATGGGGCGACTTTTACTCGGGCAAGCTGTTGCAGTGGACCGCCGAGGGGATCTGGATCCCGTCCAAGCACGTTCTGGTCAGTCTGGCCTACACGGACGTCGAGGGGGACCTGGCCGAGGGCTCGTTCCGCACCCAGCTGGTCTCGGCGAACCTGGACCTCAATCTGACTCCCGACGTGTCGTGGAAGAACTTCGCGCAGTACGACACGGACTCCCGGGACCTGTCGCTGCAGAGCCGCTTGCGTTGGATCCTGGAGCCGGGCCAGGACCTGTTCCTGGTGGGCCTCTTCGGCTGGACGCGCGAGGACCGCGACACGTTCGTCGTCGCGGACCAGGAGCTGATCCTGAAGCTGACGTACACGTTGCGGTTCTAGCCACGGCGCATACGGTTCGCGCGCTAGCCCGAGATCGCGCGCCGCAGGGAATCCAGGTCCGCGGCCACGCGCTGCGGTGCGTTCGCCAGCGTCGATTCGATGCCGGCGAGTTCGCCCTTGTGATAGTCGACCACGAGTCCCGGGTCCTTCAGCACATGTCCGGTCAGGATGCCGGCGACGCGTGCGTCCTTGGCGATCACGCCTTCCTGCACCAGGCGGCGGATGCCCGCGACCGTGGCGCAGGACGCCGGCTCCGCCCCGATGCCGGCCGCGTCGACGCGCGCTTTGGCCTCGACGATCGCGACGTCGTCGACCTGGGTCACGACGCCATTCGTGGCATGCAGCCCGCGCAAGGCCTTGCGCCACGACACCGGTGCGCCGATGCGGATGGCGGTCGCGAGCGTCTCCGCGCGCACTGGAACCAGCTCCGCGCCGTTCGTCCACGCCGTGTAGAACGGATTGGCGCCGGCCGCCTGGACCACGGCGACGCGCGGCAGTCGGTCGATCCAGCCCAACGCGTGCAGCTCGCCGAGGCCCTTGGTCAGCGCCGTGACGTTGCCCAGGTTGCCACCGGGCAGCACGATCCAGTCGGGCACCTCCCACTCGAGGTCCTGGAGCAGTTCGAAGCCGATCGCCTTCTGGCCCTCGACGCGGAAGGGATTGATCGAGTTCAGCAGGTAGACGTCCTCGACCGCGCAGAGCTCCTGGACCAACGTCATCGCGTCGTCGAAGTCGCCCTCGATCTCGAGCGTGCGCGCGCCGTAGGCCAACGCCTGGGCGAGCTTGCCGAACGCGACCTTGCCCGCCGGGACGAAGACGTAGGCCTCGAGCCCCGCGATCGCGGCGTACGCGGCCATCGACGCGGACGTGTTGCCTGTGGATGCGCAGGCGACGCGGCGCTTGCCCAAGCGCATGGCCTGCGTGACGCCGACGGTCATCCCGCGGTCCTTGAACGAGCCGGTCGGGTTCTCGCCCTCGTGCTTCAGGACGATGGACTCGAGTCCGACCCATGCGGCGAGCGCCTTGGACGGATGCAGCCCGGTGCGGCCTTCCCCGCGGGTCACGATCGCGTCGTCCGCGCCCGGCAGGATGAGTTCGCGGAAGCGCCAGACCCCCGAGCGGTCGTGGGGGTGACGCGAGCGCAGGCGCTCATCGACGGTCTCGCGGTCGATGCCCGGCGAACCCGATTGCACGACGTCGAGCGTGCCGCCGCACGTGCAGCGATAGCGCAGTTCGTCGCCCGGGAAGGTCGACGCGCAGTCGACGCAGACCAGAGTCCAGGTGATCGAGTCGGCCACGGTCAATCGTCCTTCGCAGATTCGCGAGCGCTCGCCTTCGGGCGCACGAGGTTCGCGGGCGCGCGCTCGAGAGCGACGACTTCGCGGTAGCACTTGTCCGCGGGATCGAAGAACTTGCCGTCGATGGAGTGCGTGCGTGCCTTGGCGATCTGCACGCCCGCGACGTCCTGCCATTCCGTGAACGACTCGACGATGGACTGCAACACGCCGTCGTCGACCCAGCCGCGCCAGTGCATTCCCAGGATGCGCCCCGTCTTCGGATCGAGGTGCAGGACCGTGATCAGTCGGTCGTGGGTGACGCGGATCAACACGGTTTCGAGGTCCTGGAGCCGCCCCGGTCCTTCGTGGACAGCATGGACCCTCTGCTGCAGGAACGCCCACAGGTGCGTCAAGGGTTGGCGATGCGCATGCCGTCGCACCTGTTGCTGTCCGTGTGCGCTGTGGATGGGCCAGACGTCGTCGTTCTCGACCTGGAACGCATCTTTCTGCGTGAGCGTCCACGCGGTCCGGATGTCCGGAACGCCGTCGACCATCCGGTCCGATGCGAAGCGCATGTCGCCGTTCTGCATCAGGGTCAGACCGTGCACGGCCGTCAGGACGACGCTGTCGCTGAACGAAGGGTCCACCTCGCGGGACGCCGAGCAGGCGACCCCCGGAAGGGCCCTCAAGGCCGCCTCGCCGCCGTGGGCTTCGACAGCACGGTGCAGCCATCGCTGGCCCGCGTCGAGTTGGGCCTCGGTCGACGCCGTGTCCTTGTCCGACTTCGGCAGGTAGCGTTCCGGTGCCGCCTCGAATCCGCTGCGACAGCCGTCCGAGGCGAAGATGTAGATGTGCTCGTCATGCAGGAGCCAGCGTTGCGGCGATCCGGCGCCGCCCATGGGACTCATGCGAGCACACGCCCCGTCCCATTGGATGCACCAGCGCTCGGGATCCGTCAGGAAGCGAGCCCGGTTGGCTTCGCTGGCGAAGCGGTAGGGGAAGCGACCCCAGCGTGCGAACCAGCGGTCGTCACCTGCGACGTCCTTGCCGGCACACAACTCGATCGGATCGAGGCCGCGCAACGCGTACTCGCCCCAACTCGCATGACTCGGATGGGCCGCCTCTGGATCCTGGATGTCTTGCGCTCCGCCGAACATCAAGGCGAGCGTCACGAGGGTCGTTTGCAGGATCATGGTGTTGCGAATGTACCTCAGCCCAGTGAGCGTCGCTCCATGCGGCCCGGCAAGACGCAGGTGACCATCGTCGAGCGGACGGTCGCGCGGCGTCTCCAAGTCGGTGAAGGCCTCACTAGGTCCGGACGAGGAACGCGATCGAGGCCGTAGCGGATCCGGTCAATCCAGGTTCCGCGAGCGGAGCTGGCCGCACGCAGCGGCTCCGTCGAGCCCGCGCGACCAGCGCACCGTCGCGACCACTCCGGCCTCCTGGAGGCGCGTCTGGAACGCCTCGACGGCCGCCGAGGACGGGCGATGGAACGGCAGGGACTCGGAGGGGTTGTAGGGGATGACGTTGACGGTGCAGCGGCGCCCGCGCAGCTTCTCGGCCAGGCGTTGCACGTGGCCGACCGAGTCGTTCACGCCGCCGAGCAGCGCGTACTCGTACGTGACCTCGCGGCCGGTCTGCTGGAACCAGTCGTCGCCGGCCTCCAGGATCTCGTCGACCGTCGTGCCCGCCATGGCGGGCACGAGTTCGGCGCGTTGCTCGTCGTCGGGCGTGTGCAGGGAGATCGCCAGCTGATAGCGAGGGTTGTCGCGAGCGGCGCGGTGCAGGCGATCGGGGAAGCCGACCGTGGACACCGTGATCTTGCGACTGCCGAGGCCCATCTCGTCGTGAACCACGTCGAGGGCGGCGGTCACGGCGGGCAGGTTCAGGAACGGTTCGCCGATCCCCATGACCACCGAGCGCTTGAGCGGTCCCAGCGCGCGCCCGCGAACGTACTGCTCGAGGATCTCGTGGGCGTCCAGGTTGCGATCCAGGCCCGCCAATCCGCTGGCGCAGAACGGACAGGCCACCGGACAGCCAGCCTGGGTCGAGACGCACAAGGTCGCGCCGACCTCGTCCTCTTCGGTCGGCTTCAGAGACGGCATGTGCACGACCTCGATGGTGGCCGGCTTGTCGCGTCCGCCTTCGCGCGGCGGGAACGAGAGCAGCAGCTTGGTCGTGCCGTCGTTCGACACCGTTCGCGCCGACTCGACGGCGGCCAGGATCGGGATCTCGGCGTCGAGTCTCGCGCGCAGGTCCGCGGACAGCGAGGTCATGTCGGCGTATTCCAGCACGCCCTGTTCCAGGACGGCCTTGCGCACGACTCGCGCATGGAACGCGCGCCCGCCGAGCTCGACGACGCGTGCTTCCAGATCCGCCAGCGAATAGGCCAGCAGCGGTCGCGCCGATCGAAGTGCCGCAGGATCCGTCATGTCACTCGCCCTTCAACTTCGCCACGAGGAAGTTGGCGATCTCTTCGCTGGCCTCGCGGCACTTCTCGAGCGACTCGGGGTTCGCGCCACCGACGGCGCGGTGCCCACCACCGCCATAGCGCTCCATCATCTCGCCCACGTGGACGCCGTTCGTCGGCGTGTTCCACGGGTTCTCGCCACACGTGATGTGGAACCCAGCGCGCGTCGGGATGACGCCGACCGAGTAGAGGATGTCCGGGTGGTGGTAGAACACCGCGAAGCGCTCGCGCCGGATCTTGTTCGAGGAGGCGTCGTACAGCAGCACGCCGTCCTTGACCCACTTCACGGTCGGCGGGAAGTGCTCGAGCGCCTTGTCGCGGTTCTTCGACGCGCGCTGGTGCGCCTTCTCGACGTCGGGTCGATCGGCGACCTCGTCGAGGCTCTTGGTCGTCATCGCCGTGGCCAGTTCGTCGAGCCAATCGGTACGCGGCGAGACCGTCAGCGCTCGCATGATGCGCAGCGCGGGCTCGTCGCCGAAGATCGCCTGCTCGACATCCTTGAAGCGCGCGGCGTCGATCACGTCCGACCACTTGGCCATCTCGACGAAGCGCTCGGGCGGGTCGTAGTCCCAATGCTCCTTCGCGTGGCGCAGGATCATCGGCGGGCAAGAGGGCGAGTTCTCGTCCCAGAGCCAGTTCTCGCTGGGCTCGTACATCTCGCGCAATTCCGGTTTCAGGAACGTCGTCGGGTGATGGTCGAACCAGTACTCGGCGCGCGGATGGAAGTGGAAGTCGACGATGGCGAAGCGCTTGCCCGCCTCGAAGTTCTCCCAGTCCTCGCGCTGGTCGTAATTCACGCCGCGGAGCGAGATACCACGCTCTCCACGGCTGCGCAGGATCCGCGCAAGCACGGCTCCTGCAACCATCCCGTCAAAGTCGCGGTGGTAGTGAATCGTCAAGTCCCCGGTGGCGGTCATGGCATCTAGGATAGGGACCTCTTCCCGACTCACCAATGGTCCACAGCGGTCTCCGTTCGCTGGATCGTGAATCCCTACACCGCCATGACATTGGAATCGACCCTACCCCTGGCTCTGCTCTGTGTCTTGGGCACACCTTGGACCGCCTCCCAGGTCGTCCCCGCGCCCCCCAGTTCCTCCGTCGTCCTCACGCTTCAGGACGATCAGGAATCCCCGATCGCGAAGTGGATGGACATCGTCCGTGACCCGGACGTCCGACGCTCGAAGCGTGGGCGTGCAGGGACATCGCTCCTGGAGTCCGGACCCGAGGCCGCGGAGGTCCTGGCCCGGTACGTCCTGTCCGAGATCCCCAAGGCGCGCAAGGCCGCGATCAAGGCCCAGGACAAGCTCGTCGCGTCGGTCGAGACGGTGGGGACGCGGATCGTGGCGGCGCGGCTGGACAAGTCGACCCAGGCCGAGGTCGAGGCCAAGCGGGAGCTGATCCTGAAGGTCGCCCAGGACGGCAAGCTGTCCAAGGATCGGATCGTCGAGGAGTCCGACCCGGCGCTCGAATGGTTGCGCTCGACCTTGACCGCGGACGTGCGCGAGATCTTCGACGAGAAGCCCGAGTTGATCGACCAGCACGGTGAACTGCGCGCGTTGTTGCAGCGCGAGATCCAGGACCGCGAGTTCCTGGCCGAGGCGATCCGGGTCCTGAACGCGGCGGGGATGGAGCAGACCGCGTCACGCCTGGAGGTCGCGGGCGGACCGGCGGAACCGCTGGACCAGATGTCCCTCGCGCTCGAGCGCGCAGCGGAGCGGGCCATGCCGATGTCGAAGGCGTCGCGGTCCGTGTTGGAGGCCAATGCGGCGATGGCTCACCAGGTGGGGCCGCTCGAGGCCGACGGCATCGAGTACCTGAACTCGGTGCGGTTGCTGGTGGGTTTGAACGCCCTCGCGATCGACGTGAAGCTGTGCGATGCGGCGCGCGATCATTCCAAGGACATGCACGAGCACGGCTTCTTCGCTCACGAGTCGCCCGTCGAAGGGAAGCGTACGTTCGGTCAGCGCGCGGCCAACTTCGGGACGTCGGCGAGCGCCGAGAACATCGCGTCCGGACAGCACAGCGGTTCGAGCGTCATCCTGGCCTGGTGGCACAGTCCCGGGCACCACAAGAACATGCTGCGCGGCGCGGGTCGCACGGCCCTCGGACGGTTCGAGAACATGTGGACGCAGTTGTTCGGGTGATGGCGTTTGCCCAACGGGCGAACGGTGTCGCCGGGCTCGATCAATCGGGAGTACGGTGTCGGGAGCCTCCAGGAACCGGTCGTGTCCCGCGACCTCCTCGAAGATGTAGAGCACCTTCTCGTGGACGAGCCGTGGTGAGTCGTCCTGGGGGCGGAAGCGACGCTTCGTCACCGGATCCGTGACCAGGCCGCAGTAGCGCGTGATGTCGTCGCGGAACGTCTGCCGGGCCGCGGACGTCGCGAACAGGTAGGTCTCGTAGTTCACCCGCACGACATGCTTGTCGTCGATCACGGCGCTACGAGTCGGGTCCATGTAGCACGCGAAGGTCAGTTCCTTGCGCCGCAGGTATCCCGGAGTGTCTTGCACGAAGACGTCGGGGCACGGAGTTCAGCAGAAGCCCAGCGGCAGGCCGTTCACGTAGAGCGGCGGAACTTTGGGGTTCAGGTTGTTCCCGAGCAGGATCATGCAACTGTCGTTCGGCGAGACTTGGCCGTCGGCGAACCGCAGGTGGTGGTGCGTCGGATCGACCCCTGGGACTGCGAAAGCTCCGCTCGTATCGGCCATGTGGGTGCGGATGGACGCGCACGAGGCGAGGAACAACAGGACCGAACAGAAGATCGAATGGCGCATGGGAGGTGACTACGGCTTCCTGGACCGGCGTGTTGGTTTAGAGCCTCCTTTTTTGTCGCCCGTGATTCGAACCCGGCGTTTGGGAAGCTGGTTCCCACTGCATACGCACGTACCGGGAGTACCGTGTCGAACGCGTTGCAACGCGCGTCGCATTTCGATCGAGGTCACCCGAACACGGAGTTCGCGATGGCGGGATCCAAGTTCCCGCCGCAGATCACGACTGCCGACGGACCGCTCGGTCGTTCCGCAAGCGCCACCGCCAGCGCGACGCCTGCTGCACCTTCGATGCGCAACCCATGCGACCGGTCCACCGCGCGCATCGCCTCGGCGATCGCGTCCTCGTCGACGCACACCCAGCGATCGACGACGGCGCGACACAACGGCAGGGTGATGCTCCCCGCCTCCAAACCACCGGCCGTGCCGTCGGACAGAGTCGGGCGATGGTGGACCTCGACCTCGTACCCGGCCGCGCATGCGGCCACCATCGCCGCGGACGCGACCGGGGAACACCCGACGACGTCGACTCCGGGGCAGTGCGTTCTCAGCCACGCTCCGACGCCGCTGATCAAACCTCCGCCGCCGACGGCGACGTACACGGTCTCCAAGCCCGCGACCTGTTCCGCGAGTTCGGCGCCGAGGGTGCCCTGGCCCGCGACGACCAGCAGGTCGTTGTACGGCGAGACGTAGACCTGGCCCGTCGACGCGGCGGACTCCCGCGCGGCCCGCTCGGACGCTAAACACTCGTCGCCGATCAACACGACCTCGGCACCCGCGCGTCGCATCGTTGCGAGCTTGGCTCCAGCCGCGTTCGTCGGCGCGTAGATCCTCGCCTGTCCACCGACCTGGGCAGCGGCGAACGCCACCGCGGCGCCGTGGTTGCCGGTGGAGGCCGCCAGGACTCCGTGCGCACGCTGATCCGTGTCGAGCCCCAGGATCCGGTTCAGCGCGCCGCGCAGCTTGAACGAGCCCGTGTGCTGCTCGTTCTCGAGCTTGAGCCTCAAGCCGGGGAGCAGTTCGTCAGCGGGCACGCAAGGCGTACGCACGACGTGCGGGGAGATCCGTTCCCGCGCCTCGGCCACCAGGGCGGCGAGGGCCTGCACCTCGGTGGGTGAGGACGGGGGAACCTCGGGCATGGGCGTGCCCAATGGGGGCTGGGGGCGGCCTAGGCGCTCTCGCGCTCGGACTTGGCCTCGTCCAGGTCCTCGTCCGACTCGACGTCCTGGGCCGCAGCCTCGTCGTCGACGTCGGCACACGTCAAGCCGCGCGCCAGGGACTTGAGTCCCGCGACGTGATCGGCTTCCACGTGGAACGAGTCCGTGTCCTTGCGGTTGGGCAACTCGTACAGGAGGTCCAGCAAGAGATCCTCGAGGATCGCGCGCAACGCACGGACCCCGGTCTCGCGTTCGATCGCCAGGTCGGAGACGGCGAACAGGGCCTCGGGGGCGAACGTGAGTTCCTTGCCGCTCATCTCGAACAGCTTCTGGAACTGTCGCACGAGGGCGTTCTTGGGTTCGCTGAGGATGCGCACCAGGTCGTCGCGGCGCAGCGTGTCGAGCGTCGCGATGACGGGCAGGCGTCCGATGAATTCGGGGATGAGGCCGAACTCCATCAGGTCCTTGGGCAGCAGGTGGCGGACGTACTCGTCGCGCGCATGCAGTTCGCCGACGGGGGGCAGGCTGGCGACCTCGCGCGGGCTGCCCTTCTTGACCGACGACTTGTCGCCCTGCACCTGGTCCCGGCCGAAGCCGATGTTCTCTTGACCGACGCGCTTGGCGATGTATTCCTCGACGCCGCTGAACGTACCGCCGCAGACGAACAGGATGTTCGACGTGTCGAGCTGGATGTACGACTGCTCCGGGTGCTTGCGTCCACCCTGGGGCGGGACGTTGGCGGTGGTGCCTTCGAGGATCTTCAGCAGCGCCTGCTGCACGCCCTCGCCGGACACGTCGCGCGTGATCGAGACGTTGCCGGTCGTGCGACCGATCTTGTCGATCTCGTCGATGTAGATGATGCCCTGCTGCGCGCGCTCGACGTCGAAGTCGGCGGACTGCAGGAGCTTGAGCAGGATGTTCTCGACGTCCTCGCCGACGTAGCCGGCCTCGGTCAGCGTCGTCGCGTCCGCCATGGCGAACGGCACGTCGAGCATGCGCGCCAGGGTGCGCGCCAGGAGCGTCTTGCCCGAGCCCGTGGGGCCGACCAGCAGGACGTTCGACTTCTCGATCTCGACCTCACCGACGATGTCCGGGTCCTGGGACATCCGGCGCAGGCGGTGGTAGTGGTTGTAGACCGCGACCGAGAGGACCTTCTTGGCCCGGTGCTGGCCGATGACGTACTCGTCCAGCTGGCGCGCCAGTTCGATGGGGGTCGGCAGACGGCGTGCGCCCGTCTCGACGACCGGCGTCGCGGCGTCCTCGGTGCGACCCAGCGGGCCCTCGGGATTCCGTCGCTGTTCCTCTTGCAGGATCGAGTTGCAGATCTCGATGCACTCGTTGCAGATGTAGACGCCGGGCGGACCCGCGATCAGGGAGGCGACGTGATGGCGTCGCTTCTCGCAGAAGGTGCATCGCTCGACGTGGCGACCTCGGTTGCTGGAAGAACTCATAGGAGATTCATCCTACCCGATCCACCCGGTTGCACGACGGGTCGTTCCACCTGGGAATCCAGGGCGCAAACGGGTCCTCGAACGAGACGCGGGCGACCCCCTTGGAGGGGTCGCCCGCTGTGATCAAGAGGGCCGTCCCAGTCGTGGACTCCGTGTGAATCCCGGAAAGGGATCCGAGAGGGTCCGAGCGGTGGGGACGACGTTCCAGGAACGCCTATTCAGGACTTCGCATCTTCGGCGGTGTCCGCAGCGCGCGCCACGATGTGATCGATCAGTCCGAAGTCCTTGGCCTCCTGGGGCGACATGAAGTTGTCACGCGCACAGGCATCGGCCAGCTCTTCCGGCGTCTTGCCGGAGTGGAAGGCGAGCAGGGCCTCGAGGTTCTTCTTCATCTTCATGATCTCGGTGACCTGGATCTCCATGTCCAAGGCCGTTCCGCCCGCACCACCGTGCGGCTGGTGGATCATGACGCGGGCGTTGGGCAACGCGAAACGCTTGCCCTTCGTACCGCCCGCCAGAAGGACGGAACCCATCGAAGCGGCTTGGCCGAGGCAATAGGTCTGAATGTCCGGCTCGATGAGCTGCATCGTGTCGTAGATCGCGAGACCCGCGGTCACGACGCCACCGGGCGAGTTGATGTACATCTTCACGTCCTGGTTCCGACCGGTCTTGTCGAGGAACAGGAGCTGGGCCATCACGGCGTTGGCGACGTTGTCGTCGATCGCGGTGCCAATGAAGATGATCCGGTCCTCGAGCAGACGCGAGTAGATGTCGTACTGGCGCTCGCCGCGACCGGTCTTCTCGATGACGAACGGGACGGGGTAGTAGCTTTCGGCTTGCATGAAGAGCGGTTTAGGTAGCGCGGAGGTCGGATTCAAGCCCCGAGGGCCGAACGTTCCTGCGTGCAGGTGATTGTGGATGGGGCTAGGAGGTCGCTTGTGGGGCAGTTGGCCCCCCGAAGCCCGAGGCATGGGGTCCGCGGACCCCACGACTCGGTGAGCCGGTGATTCCCTATCGGCCGATCAGGACGGTTCCTTGACCGTCGCGTTCTCGCGCAGGAATTCGCGCACCTTGCGCTCCAGGAGCTCGATCCCGAGTTGCTGGTGCATGTTGTTCTCGCTGTAGTACTTCTTGACCTCGTCGACGTCGGCGCCGTTGCGCATGGCGATCGACTCGAGTTCGGCCTCCATCTCTTCGGCGCGGACCTGCAGGTCCTCGGTCTCGGCCAGCTGTTCGACGACCAGGAGGGCCTTCAGACCCTTCTCGGACTCCTCGCGGGCGACGGGGCGCTGCTGCTCCATCTGGGCGTGGATGGCGTCGTGCTCGAGGCCTTGCTCCTGGAGCTGACCGTGCAGCGCGTTGAGGCGTTGGTTGGTCTGGTCCTCGAGCATCGTCTCGGGCAGTTCGATGTCGGTCTGATCCATCAGGCGCTGCAGGAGCACCGTCTCGATGCGACCGTTCTCCTGGGTCTGGGCGTTCTCGGTGAGCTTCTCGTGGACCTTGGCCTTGAGGCTCGCCTCATCCTCGACCTGGAGCATGCCGTAGAGCTCCTCCTCGGTCGGCGGGATCATGTTGTAGGCCTGCTTGACCGTCACGCGACAGATGCCCTCGGCGCCGCGGGCGTCCTCCTGCTCGAGCGTTTCGGGCAGCGTCATCGGAACCTCGACGACGTCGCCGTCCTTGACGCCCAGGAGCGCGGCCGCGAAGGCGTCGGCATCGACTCCGGGGGGCGCCTGGGCGTCCGAGATGCGGATGCCTTCCCGCTCGAAGACCGCGGTCTCGCCGTGCAGGAACGCGACGTCACCGAGGGCCATGCCGCCGGCTTCCATGCCTTCTGAGGCGGGTTCGGGGCGTGACTGCTGCAGCTTGATCTCCTCGATCGCGCTGTCGACGTTCACGGGCAGGACCGGAGCGAGCTCGCTCTCGACCTCGAGGCCCTTGTAGTCCGGCAGGTCGAAGGTCGGCTTGAGCGCGACCTCGAACTCGACGGAGAACGAACCGTCGTCGCTCATCTGCGCGTCGTCCTTGTTGATCTGCGGATGGCTGAACGGCTTCAGTTCGTTCTCCTGGACCGCTTGGCTGTACGCCTGCTGGATGAAGTGCTGCTGGATGTTCGCCGTGATCTCGGGGCCGAACTGCTTCTCGATCATCGGCAGCGGCGCCTTGCCCGGGCGGAAGCCCTTCATGCTGACCTGACCGCGCTGGTGCTGGATGCCCTGCTTGTAGTGCTTCTGGAAGTCCTCGGCGGGGACGCTCAGGGACACCTTGGCGACGTTGGGGCTGGGTTTCTCGACGTTGACTTGCACGGAATCAGGGGCTCTAGCGGGTGGTTCGCGGGTGGGAGAATGGGCTCGGAGGACCTCGTCGGTCGAGTCCGAGCCCGAAGATTGAACCGTGGTCGGTGCCTCGCGTCCAGCCTGCCGACGGATCGATGGGGGATCCCGTCCGGCACGGGCTGTCCGGCACGGACCCGGAGACTGGCCTAGTTGATTCCGCACGAAGCTCCGACCCTCGATCCAGCGCTGTGCGGGGCACCTGGCTTCGACCCGAACCCGCCTTCGAGCGGCGCCACGGGGGTCCGATTCTTCGTGCGGAATCAACTAGGCCAGTCTCCGGGCCTGCCGATCGGAGTCCCAGCGTCCTAGGATGCCGGTCCGCGCTCCGGTCTCCACCGGGATCCACCCCGGAGCGCACCCCAGCCCATGGATGTACAGCTCAGGACTCACACGAACCTGGACGGCACGCAGGACCTCGCCACGGCGATCGATGCGTACGCGACCCAGGTCATGTCGGAATTTCGGGACGGCCTGACGGCCTCGGGGGTCGGCGCGCGCGTCCTGGCCCAGGCGATCGAGGCGTCCGAGGGCGTCGTCGTCACGGCCCACGGCGCCGACGGTGCGCGGCTCGGCTACTGCGTCGTCGTTCCGTTCTCGGATCCGCTGCTCGGGGACCGCATGCCGATGGTCGTCGCGCTCTTCACCGAGACCGACTATCGCCACCGTGGTCTGGCCGCCCAGATGATCGCCTCGGCGCGGCGCGACCTCGAGTCCCGCGGGCACATGGAGCTCGCCGCTCGCGCGGGGCACAACGACGACGCGCTGATCTCGATGGGGGAACGCTGGGGCTTCGTGCGTTCCTGGGAACTCATGGTGCGGGAGTGACCCAGATGACCACGCTCGCGATTCTCGGATTGCTCGAAGGCACGCCGCTCGAGTTGTCGCACGCCGACCTGAGCTCGATGCCGGAGGCGTACCAGGTCCCCGACGTGGGCGTGCACGTGAAGGGCCGTACCGGTCGCGCGATTCGCTTTCGCGCGTTGCTGCACGACCGCGACCTGTTGGACAACTCGCGTTGGATCGACATCCTGTCGACGGACGGGTTCGCAGCGTCGTTGCCGATCGAGGAGATCGCGGACGACGGTTTGATCCTGTACGCGAACGAGGACGTCCCGTTGACCCAGGACGCAGGCGGCCCGTTCCGCTTGATGATCCCGAACTACCGCGACGCCTGCGCGAGCGTGAAGCACCTCGCCTCGATCGCGTTCAGCGACCAACCGGGCAAGGACACGCGACCCAAGAGTGAGCCGGGCGGCGACGCCTGCACGTTGGACCGCTGAGCCTGCGAAAGGGTTCGTTCGCGGTCGTCGGTGCGATCAACGCGGCAAGGTCGGGATCAGATCGATCAAGCGCGTGACGCTCTCGTCGAGTTCCAGGTCTCCGATCTGGGTGATGGGGATCCAGCACACCTCTTTGGACTCGGCCGACACTTCGGGTTGCGCGCCTTCGGGAGCGATCGCCAGGAAGCGCACGTCCAGGTGCAGGTGTTCGGGCTCGGTGCCGCGCTCGGGGATCGAGTGGATGTCCAGGTCGATCGCTGCCGGGCTGAACCAGGCCGGTTCGATGCCGGACTCCTCGATCAACTCGCGTAGTGCGACGTTGCGCAGGTCGGGATCGCCGTCCGCGTGACCGCCGAACTGCAGCCACTTGTCGAGCTTCCGATGGTGGTGCAGCAGGACGCTTGTGCGCGCCGCGTCGACCATCAGGCACGAGCCGGTCAGGTGTCCCTCGAGGCACGTCCGCAGGTTCGCGTCCTTCGGATGCTCACGCATGAAAGCGACGATGCGATCGCGCGTGGCTGCTTGGATCGCGTTGGGGGCGTTCCAGCTCTCCAGTTGAGCTCGGGTCTCGTCGAGGTTCGTGGGTACGTTCATGGGCGGTTCTCGGAGGGCGATATGCGGGCGATACTGTGCCAGGCACGGTTCATTACGTTTCCTCAACCGCCCGAGGGCGCGC
>TARA_R110002073_G_scaffold135117_2_pt1 | contig 39509 bp, 37 predicted proteins | sample TARA_R110002073 | Tara Oceans TARA_R110002073 (sample SAMEA4397174) | marine metagenome | biome: Polar Biome; feature: [DCM] deep chlorophyll maximum layer (ENVO:01000326); material: water (ENVO:00002006), including particulate matter (ENVO:01000060) such as... | depth 40 m
ACCAGCAGGCGCTCCGCTGTTTTCTTGCCCACGCCGGGCAGGGCGACCAGTGAGGCCACATCGTCGGCATGCACGCAGCGCGCAAAACTCGCCGCATCCATGCCCGAGAGTATGGTCAGCGCCAGTTTCGGCCCGACGCCGCTCACCCGGATGAGCTGCCGGAACAGGCTGCGATCATCTTCATGAATGAAGCCATAAAGTAGCTGGGCATCTTCACGCACCACGAAATGGGTAACCAGAGAGACTTCGGCGCCGGTTTCCGGCAACTGGAACAGGGTGGTCATGGGCACCTGCAGCTCATAGCCTACGCCGCCCACCTCCACCAGGATATCGGGCGGACGCTTCGCCGCGAGAATGCCGCGAATGCTGCCGATCATCGCAGGCGCCGCCTGCGGGTTGCGGTGGCGCCGGCCATATTCACCAGGCTCTGCCGGGTATGTGCATGACACAGGGCTGCCGCCAGCGCGTCGGCCGCGTCTTCAGAGGGAGCCGCCGGCAAACCGAGCAACACCTTCACCATATGCTGCACCTGCTCCTTGTCTGCCGCGCCGGTACCCACCACCGACTGTTTGATCTGGCGCGCGCTGTACTCGGCCACGGGCATGTTCTGCGCCACGCAGGCGACAATCGCCGCGCCGCGCGCCTGCCCCAGCTTGAGTGCCGAGCCGGCGCTGCGCGCCATGAACACCTGCTCCACGGCCAGCTCCTCGGGACTGTGCTGTTCCAGCAATACGGTAACACTCTCAAAGATAATGCGCAGGCGCTCCGGCAGGGCGCCGTCTGGCAGGCGGATGACACCGCTGGTGACATACTCGTTGCGTCCGCAGACGTGATTGATGATACCGAAACCGGTTTTTCGAGAACCGGGATCAATACCGAGGATAAGCGACATGCCGTTTCCGCCCCGGTGGCCCCAGTGGCGTATTATGTACAAATTTACAGTGCCGGTCAGTAACTGCTTGTAGCGATCTGTCGGTGGGTGCTGTGTCCGGCCCGCCCGCGCAGGCGGCAAAAACGCAGGCGCTCAAATGCAGGGAGTCGCCCTCAGAGCGTTGCATACACCTCGTCGGGTATGTCCACATTGGTGTAGACGTTCTGCACATCGTCCAGGTCTTCCAGCGCGTCCACCAGCTCCATCAGGGTTTCCGCACCTTCGGCGTCCACCGGTACGCTGGTGGATGCAATCATGGTGACCTCACCGGTTTCACACTCGAAGCCAGCCGCCGCGAGGTTCTCTTTCACCGCGCCGAAGTCCTCCCAGGGCGTGGTTAGATCCACGGAGCCATCGTCGTGGACTTCGAGGTCCTCAACACCGGCCTCCAGCGCGGCCTCCATCAGGGCGTCTTCATCCACGCCGGGGGCGAAACTGAGCTGGCCCTTGCGACTGAACAGGTAGGCCACCGAGCCGTCTGTACCCAGATTCCCACCGCGCTTGCTGAAGGCGTGGCGCACTTCCGCCACGGTGCGGTTGCGGTTGTCTGTCATCACCTCCACCAGCACGGCGATACCGCCGGCGGCGTAGCCCTCGTAGGTGATCTCCTCCATGTTGTCGGCGTCATTGGTGCCCGCGCCGCGCGCAATTGCCCGGTCGATGGTATCGCGGGTCATATTGGCGCCCAGCGCCTTGTCGACCGCCGCCCGCAGGCGGGGGTTGTCCTCAACAGCGGGGCCACCCTGCTTGGCGGCAATCACGAGCTCGCGTATGAGCTTGGTAAACACCTTGCCCCGCTTGGCGTCCTGCGCGGCCTTGCGATGCTTGATATTGGCCCATTTACTGTGGCCGGCCATGGCGATCTTCCCCTCAGTTGGTGTCCGCTTTTGCCCCTTCGCCCGATTCAGGGGTCTGGCGCAGGCGCAGATTGAGCTCGCGGAGTTGTTGCGCCGGCACATCGCCCGGCGCGTTCGTCATCAGGCAGGCGGCGCTCTGGGTCTTGGGAAAGGCGATGACATCGCGGATGGAGCTTGCCCCGGTCATCAGCATAACCAGACGATCGAGGCCAAACGCCAGGCCGCCATGTGGCGGGGCGCCGTACTGCAGGGCGTCCAGCAGGAAGCCGAACTTCTCACGCGCCTCTGCCTCATCGATACCCAGCACCGAGAACACACTTTTCTGTACATCGGGCTGATGGATACGAATGCTGCCGCCACCCAACTCACAGCCGTTGAGCACCATATCGTAGGCGCGTGAGAGCGCCTCGCCCGGGTTCTCCGCCAGTTCCGCGGCGCTGCACGCCGGGGCGGTGAAGGGGTGGTGCAGGGGTGTCCAGTGGCCGCCGCTGTCCTTTTCGAACATCGGAAAATCCACTACCCAGAGAGGCGCCCAGCCCGGCGTAACCAGGCCCACGTCTGCCGCTACCCGCAGCCGCAGCGCGCCCATCGCCTCATTCACAACCCGGGTGGTATCGGCGCCAAAAAAGATGATATCGCCATTCGCCGCATCGAGACGCTGCATCATGCTGGCAACAATCTCCTCGGGCATGAATTTGAGGATCGGCGACTGCAAACCGGCAACGCCCGCTTCCAGCTCATTCACCTTGATCCAGGCCAGGCCGCGGGCGCCGAAGATGCTCACGTAATCCGTGTAGGCGTCGATCTCCTTGCGGCTCAATGTGGCGCCACCGGGCACCTTGAGCGCCGCCACGCGCCCTGCCGGATCTTGGGCGGGGCCGCGAAACACCTTGAACTCAACCTGTGACATCAGGTCATCGATGCTCACCAGTTCCATAGGCACACGCAGATCCGGTTTGTCCGAGCCGTAGCGATCCATCGCCTCGGCGTAAGACATGCGCGGAAACGCGGGCAGCTCAACCTCCAGCACCGCGCGAAACAGCTCCCGGATCATGCGCTCGCTGATCTCCATGATGTCTTCCTCGTCCAGGAAGGCGGTTTCTATGTCGATCTGGGTGAACTCCGGCTGCCGGTCTGCACGCAGATCCTCGTCGCGAAAGCATTTGGCAATCTGGTAGTAGCGGTCAAACCCGGACACCATCAACAGCTGCTTGAAGAGCTGCGGCGACTGCGGCAAGGCAAAGAACTGCCCGGGATGAGTGCGGCTGGGCACCAGGTAATCCCGCGCACCCTCGGGTGTAGCGCGGGTCAGAATGGGCGTTTCGATATCGAGAAAGCCCTCTGAATCGAGAAAGCCGCGTACTCTGGAGGTAATCCTGGAGCGCAACATCAGGCGCTCCTGCATCTCATGCCGCCGGAGATCCATATAGCGGTACTGAAGACGCACGTCTTCGCCCACCTGCGTGAATTCATCCAGCTGGAACGGCGGCGTGGCGGAGCTGTTGAGGATCTCGAGTTGCTGGCCCAGCACCTCGATGTCGCCAGTCGCCATGGCGGGGTTTATGGTCTCGCTCGAGCGCGCACGTACCCGACCTGTAATCCTGAGCACATATTCGCCGCGCACCCGGTCCGCGCGTTCAAAATGCTCGCCGGTATCCGGATCAAACACGACCTGGACGATACCCTCGCGGTCTCTCAGGTCGAGAAAAATAACGCCGCCATGATCCCGGCGGCGGTCGACCCACCCGCAGAGAGTGACGGATTCATCGATATTGGCTGTGCCCAGGGCGCCGCAATAGTGACTGCGCATAAATCAGTTCCATCCGCTTTGGTTTGCCGCGCCCGGGGCGAACCCGGATCAGGCTGATTGCTTGGTATCGCCTTTGGTATCTTTCGGAGCCTTCGTGCTATCGCCCCCGCTGCCGGCGCCGGCCTTGTCGCCTCCAGCCTTGTCGCCGGAGTCTTTCTTCTCCGAGCCCGCCGCCAGGTTCTTTTTATTGCCCGTTTTGAAGTCCGTCTCGTACCAGCCACCGCCCTTCAGGCGAAAGGCCGCTGCGGACACTTTCTTGCGCAGTGATGGTTTGCCACAGGCGGGGCAATCCACCAGCGGGCCGTCGCTCAACTTCTGCAACACTTCAATTTGCTCACCACAGCTCTGGCACTGGTATTCATAAATCGGCATGGATCAACTCCACCAATGGTTACTGCGAAAATGCGAAATTTTGGAGGCGCGAATTCTAACGCAAGGCAGGCGCAGCGCCAAGCAAGAGAAAGGGAATTTCGAAGGGCAGAGTACCGTTGCGCCAGCCGCAGCGAGCACACGGTTCAGGGATGGTCTGCCCGCCCGGGGCGGGCAGACCCGCTCGCCGATCAGGACTCGGCGAATTCCTTCAGCTTCTTCAGGGGGCGAACCTTCACAGCAGTGCTCGCTGGCTTCGCCTTGAAGACGGTTTCCTCACCCGTGAAGGGGTTGATGCCTTTGCGCGCCTTGCGGGCAGGCTTCTTCACAGTGGTGATTTTCATAATGCCGGGAACGGTGAACTCGCCGACGGAACGCTTCTTGATGCTGCGCTCGATCAGTGAGTGGAACTCATCCATCACGGCATTAACGTCTTTTTTACTGAGGCCGGTACTGTCTGCAATGTTGGAGATGATCTGGCTCTTGGTCATCTTGTCCTTGATAGCTGGAGCCGCCTTTTTAGCGGGGGCTGCCTTCTTGGCGGCTTTCTTGCGAGCCGGCGCCTTACTGGCCGATTTTTTGGCCGCTGCTTTCTTCTTGGGTGCTGCTTTTCTGGTTGCCATCAGATTATGAACCTTCCCTAATAGTGAAAAACGGATCTCGTTTGGCACCCGGACCGCCCGCTTCCCAACCTCACGAAAACACGCCGCCCTGAGGCACGTGCAATTATATAATGGAGAAAACACTATAATACAAGGGCTTTGTGCCGCCCATGCCAAAAAAAACCCTATTTTTCCAGTCTCGGGGGCTGATTGGGCATGCTCGCAGCACTGCGCTGCACCAGCTCCTCCCCGCGCGGCTGTAGCGGCAGCGGGACGCTGTACCGTGTCGATCATCAGACGTACACTAGACAGCTCGTCTTTGGCAGCCTGTCGGAAGCAGAATGCGCACCAGCAACTTTCTAATCGCCACCCAAAAAGAAACGCCTGCGGATGCAGAGATCGTCAGCCACCAGCTCATGTTGCGAGCCGGCCTCATTCGCAAACTGGCCGCCGGCCTGTATACCTGGTTGCCGCTGGGCCTGCGCGTGATGCGCAAAGTGGAAGCGATTGTGCGCGAGGAAATGGAGCGCTGCGCTGCGCAGGAAGTCAGTATGCCCGTTATGCAGCCCGCCGAGCTGTGGCAGGAATCCGGCCGCTGGGCGCAATACGGGCCGGAACTGCTGCGCATTCGCGACCGTCACGATCGCGACTTCTGCCTCGGCCCCACTCACGAGGAAGTCATCACGGCTCTGGTGCGCGATGAGATCAGAAGTTACAAACAGCTCCCGCTGAACCTCTATCAGATTCAAACCAAGGTACGCGATGAGATAAGGCCCCGCTTCGGTATCATTCGCTCTCGCGAATTCATCATGAAGGACGCCTACTCGTTTCACATAGACCAGGCCTGCCTCGAAAACACCTACGACACCATGTTCGGGGCCTACAACGCCATTTTCAGCCGGCTCGGCCTCGAGTTCCGGCCGGTGATTGCAGATACCGGCAGCATCGGCGGCAGCCGCTCGCATGAATTCCATGTGCTGGCCAATTCGGGCGAGGATGCGATTGCATTCAGCGACAGCAGCGACTACGCGGCCAATATTGAAATGGCTGAGGCAGTAGCGCCGGCTGCTCCCGCAGACACGTCTTCCAGGCCCCTTGAAAAGATCGCCACACCCGGCGTGGGCAGCATCGATAGCCTGGCGGAATGCCTTTCGGTAACGGCAGGGGAATGCGTGAAAACGCTGCTGGTGTGCGCGGAGGATGAAAACGCCCTGGTCGCACTGGTGTTGCGCGGCGACCATCAACTCAATGCGGTCAAGGCGGCAAAGCTGCCCGGTGTCGCCTCCCCCCTGCAACTTGCCGACGAGGCCCGGGTGCGCGAGGTGGCTGGCGCGGGCTTTGGCTCCCTCGGCCCCGTGGGGCTGGAACTGCCGATCATCGTGGATCGAAGCGCGGCGGCCATGGCGGAGTTCGTGTGCGGCGCCAACGAGGACGGCTGGCACTTCACCGGCGCGAACTGGAGCAGAGACTGTCCGCAGGCGGATACGGCAGATCTGAGAGACGTGGTGGAAGGCGATCCGAGCCCGGATGGCGAGGGCCAGCTGCTGATACGGCGTGGCATTGAAGTGGGGCATATCTTCCAGCTCGGAGACAAATACAGCGAGGCAATGGGCGCGAAAGTCCTGGACGAAACCGGCAAAAACGTCACCGTCACCATGGGCTGTTACGGACTGGGTGTCAGCCGCGTGGTAGCCGCTGCGATCGAACAGAACCACGACGAGCGCGGCATTATATGGCCGCAGGCCATGGCCCCTTTCCAGCTCGCCATCGTCCCGCTGAACATGCAGAAGTCACCGGCGGTAGCCGAGTGTGCAGAGGCGCTCTACAGCCAGCTTGTCGCGGCGGGCGTAGACGTGTTGCTGGACGACCGCAATGAGCGCCCGGGCGTGAAGTTTGCCGATATGGAACTCATCGGAATTCCGCATCGCATCGTCATCGGCGACCGCGTCCTTGAAGAGGGCGCCATTGAATACAAGGGCCGTTGCGACGCAGATTCCCAAATGGTACCGCGCGATGACATCGTTGAATTTCTTCTGGCGCGCCTGAACTGACGGTTCGCACAGCATGTCCGGCACACCGTCCCAATTCATCCACCAGGCCATGCGCTGGCTGCTGTTCACGGCCCTGCTGTCAGGCGCGGGCGCCGTCGGCGCACAGACAGAAAATGCCGAAGAGCACGCCGCGCTGCGCGACTTTCTCGAAACCACTATCTCGGGTGCAGACAGTTTTGAAGATCGCTACGACGCGGAAGTGTGGCTGGTAGACATGTCTGCGCGTCTGGCACGTTTCGTGGAGGACCCCGTGCATCGCCTCGAATTGCTGCGCCAGATTCACGCAGCCGCCTCACGCGCCGGGTTGCCGCCCGAACTGGTACTGGCGGTTATCGAGGTGGAAAGCCATTTTGACCGTTTTGCCGTGTCGAGCGCGGGCGCGCAGGGCATGATGCAGGTGATGCCATTCTGGCGCAATGAAATCGGACGGCCGGACGACAACCTGACCCACAATCTCACCAACTTCGAATACGGCTGCCGGATACTGCAGTTCTACCTGCAACGCGAGAAGGGCCATCTGCACCGCGCGCTGCAGCGTTACAACGGCAGCCTCGGCAGCCCGGTCTACAGCAACAAGGTCTACCGCGCCTGGAACAACCGCTGGCGCACCGAGCCGCTCGCCTGGGCGGATTAACCGCCCCGGGGTTCAGAAGCGGTATTCAGCGGTGACACCCAATGAACGTGGAGCGCGTACATTGGCCGAATATCCCAGAACTTCAGTACCCGTGCCCGGCCCGGAAACGGCGAGCGCCTGTTGCTCGCCCTCGATAACCGTCTCATCGGTGATATTCCTGCTCCAGAGCTTGAGGGTCCATTCGCCACCGGCGTCCTGGATGCCCAGCGTCAGGTCAAACACCAGAATGTCTTCGATATTAGGGGTTCTTACTGCCTGGTAGGGCTTGTCAAAATACTCCGCGGCAAACAGCCCGAAAAACTCCCAATCTGTTGCCGCAATCGGATAGGTGAATCGCAACTGCGAGAACAGGTGAAACAGAGGCTCTTCATTCAGCGGCTCGCCCGCTTCGCCCGGACACACCAGCTGCCCGCCCGCGGCCTCGCCGTCGATACACATGCGCTTGGAATACTCCTGAATCTCCGGTTTGGAGTAGGCCGCGATCGCGGCCAGCGACCAGTGCTCCGTGATCAGGTAGTCAACTTCTGTTTCGAAACCGTACAGCTCCAGCTCCTCCACGTTGACCGCAAGATTCGATAACGGGCCGGCCAGCACGGATGTGACAGCCGTGTCGCTGGGGCTGGTGCGGTACTGGTGGTCATCGTAGGTCTGGAAAAAAGCCGCGACATTCCAGCGCAGGCGCTGTTCGAGGAAAGTGCCCTTCAGGCCTATTTCGTAGGCCACCGAATCCTCCTGGGTGAACTCCGCGTAATCCTCGCTGATAGTGCGCAGGTTTTCAGAGACGGGTGACTGCGTGAACACATTCGCGAGCTGCCCGGCCAGCGGCGCCAGCACGTTGACACCGCCGGAGCGGAACGCCGTATCGACGCCGACGTAGACCAGCGTATCCGGCAAGGGGTAATAGCGCAGCTTGAAGCTGTAGCTCGGGTCGGAAAAATTCTGCTTGCCTTCGGTATTCAGCTCGCCAAACCCGGGGATGGCACCGAATACCGTGGATTCGTAATCGACGCTGGTATAGCGCACGCCCAGGCTGGTATCCCACTGCTCGCTGAGCTGGTACGTCCAGTTGGTATAGATCCCGGACGATTGCGTGTGCGCCGAGCCGAGAATGTTGATCTGATTGATCGAATTGACGGTGTTGGTCTGGTCGTCTGAATAGATGGCGCCAAACAGATAGTTGAGCTTGCTGCCCAGTTCCCCGTCGGCGCGCAACTCTATGGAGTACGCCACGGGGTTGAACTGCAGAAAGTCCCGCGGTTGCTCCGGTGGCGGCACCACGCGGAGTTCGGAGTTATCCTGCTGCTGGAATATGTCGAGATCCTGGTACTGGCCAAGCAGAGAGAAATTCACATTCTCGAGCGACCACACCACGTTGAGGTTAAGCTCGTCTACATTGGTCTCCGAGTAACTGGGTACCGCCTTGAACACCTCATACTCGTCATAACTCGAGGTGAAGGAAGTCGCGCCGTTGATATCCGGCACCCGGCCCTGGTAGCCAAGATCGTTGTCATCCGTGGTCAGGTCGGCGTTGTAGTAGCTCAACAGCAGCTCCAGGTCATCCGTTGGCTGCCACAGCAGTTTCACGCGATAGCCCGTGTGATCCTTGCCGTTGGCTTCATTGACGCCGGGAATCGCGTTATCCATGTATCCATCCGAGCGCGCGTACATCCCGGCAACCCGCATGGCCAGCGTGTCCTCAATCAGTGGGAGGTCCACGGCCGCGGTGTTGTTCCAGGTGTCCCAGGAGCTGTAGCTGGTGTTGATATAGCCACCAAGGGTATTCATGCTGGGATTCACGGTATAGATTGATATAAGGCCCGCCGGCGCATTCTTCCCGTAGAGGGTGCCCTGCGGCCCGTTGAGCACTTCTATCCGCTCGATATCGAGCATCGTCGAGAACACGCTTCCCGGTTGTGCCTGCGGAACACCATCCACATACACGGCGACAGCGGCGGGAAAAGCGAGGGCGAAGAAGTCGGGACCCACATTGCGTATCTTCAGCGTCGCGGAGGCCGGGCTGTTCGCACCGAGCTGCAAACTGGGCGCGATGCGGTCAATTTCGGAAAAATCGAAGGCGTTGATGCTATCCAGTTTGTCTGCGCTGAGCACGCTCATGGAGATGGGTACAGTCTGGCTGTTTTCCGAAATCCTCCGCGCGGCGACTACAATTTCCTCCAGCGCCATTTGCTGCGCAACACTTTCCTGCGCGAGCAATACACAGATGGCGCTACCCGCTAGCCTCGAATATCCCGACATGACTGACCCTCATTATTATTTTTCCGACTCCAGTGGAGACGGCCGCCACAGACAATCTGCTGCCACCGGCCTGCTCCGCTGAAGTCTCGCGTTTTCTGAACCGGGTGCTTTCCGCTACGGCCCGCTCCCTGAGAACTACTTACCCACCAGCGGCGGATCTGACAAACGGAACTCGGGATGCTGTATTTTGCCCCCCGCCCAGGCGACAGCACCCGCGCCACCAATACCCGCGAATGTAAACAGGGCGACCACCAGGGCGGCCCAGGGCAATATACCTGCGCGCAGTATACCCAGCAGTAGCGCAATCACCGCCACCACCGCATTGGCGTACAGCAGCGGCAGCCAGAATTCGGCCAGCTCGGTATGATAATCCAGCCAGTTGCGTCCGTGCCCGTCGAGGATCTCATACACAGCGGGATACGCCGCATCACCATAACGTGCCACAGGCAGGCTGGTACCCGCAGTGAGCGCTACCAGCCCCAGCCCGGTGAACAGCAACGCCGATTGACGTACCACGAGGCCCGTCAGTAACACCAGCAGCGCGACACACAGGCCGACAATGGGCACGTGATTGAGCAGCATATGCCGATAGGCAGGCTCAACCAGCAGTTCCATCAGCTCCATGGCTTCAAACCCTCTGCGCCCAGGAGCTACAGTGGCCGGTCGCGTTCACCGGGCCGTCGAGTATTTCGCAGTGGCCACACTCCTGAATCTCGCCGGCTGCAAAGAAAGCACAATCAACGCATTGTTGCCCGGCGACATCCGAGACAACCACATAGGCACGGGTCTTGCGCATCTGTTCCTCGCCCCGGCTGAGCAATTCCGGGTCGGCGCAATGTGCCGGGCCGGTTTTTGCACACGCTTGCAGCAGCGGCAGCGAAACCAGCGGGAGCAGTGCCGAGCGCCGCAGCAATCGCCGACGGGTCAGCACTGCAGCGGCCCTCATCCTCCGGCCACCTTCGGGTTGGACTCCGGCATGATAATGAAGGCCGGGGTTGCGGCGAACTTGATCACGGTGGACATCGAGGTGCACTGGCCGGTGTCCGGGTCGGGGTGGCCATCGGCAACGCGCGGCAGAGCATGATAGACGCCGGCGCACTGGTAGCCGATATTGTTCGCTGCCGAACGGCCCAGGTGCACCGGCCCGATGTATACCTCGGTGAGGAAGTCGAAGGTATTCTCGATATCCCAATAACCCGCGAGAATACCCTGCATGCCGCCGTCGGGACGCATTTCGGCACGAATTTGCAGGTCGCGGAAATGGTAGTGGTTGTCGATAGCCTGCACCTTGAACTTCAGTTTGGCGTCCACAGGCCCCGCCGTGAGGACGCCATCCCTGATTTCGCCCGGGAATGCGGCGCTATGGAACATGCGATCCTCATGCACAAGCTGGCTCATATCAGGCACAACCATGCCATTGGCGTCTTTGGTTACCGGCCCGGCGCTGGTGAAAAGACGTACCTCAACTTCTCCGTTTGTCTCGGTGCCCGACAACAGCTTCAGTTCCAACAGCGTTGAGTAGCCGTTTTCGAGAATGGAATTCCCGGTGTCGAACAGGCGATCAAACAGGCCATCGGGGCGCATGCCTTTGACACAGCCCATCAGGCGCCAGTACTGGTTGTCGATACCGGATTCGCCGTTCGCCCCGGTGAAATCCTCGTGCGCGCACTGACCGCCGTCGGCGCTGGTGGAGTGGGTGCCATCGAGGTTCAATCCGGCAACCGACGCATTGCCTTTGAAGAGGATGTGACCCGGGTCCGGCCATGCGGTCGGATCCTTGCAGGCATCGGCGGGCAACAGCTCCAGTGCGCCCTCCCGGTCGCCTGCCTCGTAGCGGCGTTTAACCTCGTCCCGCACAGCCGCGTACTCGTCAGAAAAATATTCCTCGTCGGTAATATTAAAACCCTCCGGGCATTCACCGGGGTCTTCCTTCGGAATATCGTAACTCCACTGGGTAAAAACAAAACCGCGCACTTTCCCCTGCGTGGCGCTGGCTACCACTTCCGCGGTGGGGGCAACGCTGGCCGACTTGTCGCCACAGCCCCACAGGACCAGCATTAGAACTAACGGTATCACGTACTGCATCACGCTACTCCCGGATTGGTGTGTGGCTTCGCCAGCCACACTGGATCAGCTCAGAATTTCTGTTATTGGTTTGTCTGTCTGGTTCTGGTCGGTCCCCCACTGCGCCACGTTGAGGCCCATGGCCTGTTGCAGGGTCAAGCCTACGCGGCTGGCCGACTCGCCCACGCCGCTGACATGCAGGCCTGTACGCAAGCGACCGCCCGCCCGCCCAGCGGTCATGAAAGGCAGGCCGACCACGCTGTGCGAATTCGCCTCCGAAGTCTCCGAGTGCGCCATTACCAGACAATTGTCGAGCAGCGTGCCATCGCCCTCCGGCACGGCATCGAGGGCCTGTACAAAGCTCGTCCAGGCTTCCATGCCCTTGAGCACAAAGGCCGTTGCCCGGGGCTGGTAGCCCAGCGTTGCGTCGCGCGGCTCCTCATGGGTGAGCGTGTGGTGGGTGTCTGTGGTGCCCGGCATGCGCAAGCTGGAAGCGCGATCGGAGAACTGCATGTTGAAGACGCGCGTCTGGTCACACGCCAGCGCCAACGCCAGGGTTTGCGCCATCAGCGCATGATTCGCCATGACGTTGTCGATCTCGGTGTTGCGCGGAAGATCGACAGGGGCGCCCGGGACAACGCAGGCTTCGAGTGGCGGCGGTTGCTGCAACTGCAGTTCCAGTTGCTGTTCGAGCTGGCGCAACGCGGTGAAGTACTGATCGAGACGGGCGCGGTCGCCCTGCCCCAGCATCTGCTCCAGGCGCTTGCGATCCTCGGCCACAATGGAGAGAGAGCTTTTGCGCAGCAGTACACCGGGGTCGGGTGAAAAATCGGCGGCATTCGGGTCCGAGAAACCCGGCCCGAAAATCCGGGTATACAGACCCAGTGCGCTGGGTTCAGCCGGATTGACACTGTTGACGTCGCGCAGGCTGTTGCTGTGTCGCGCATTCCCGGTCGCGGCCATTTCCAGCGAGCGGAAACGTGTACGCGTACCGATTGCATCGGAAATCAACACATCCAGTGTCGGCCCGACCACGCTGTCGGCGGTTTTCGGGGCGCCGCCACAGAGGGCGCCGAAGACGCCGGTGCGATGCACCTGGTTGGCCTCGCCATGTAGCAGCACGCTGTATCCGGAGAGAATATTCATGCGATCTCGCATGGGGCCAATTGGCAGCAGTTCCGGCGTGAGATCCCACTGGTCACCCACGGCACCGGGGTTCCAGCGTTCCGGGTTCATGCCGCAACCAAAAAACCACGTGCCGAAGCGTCGAGGCAGGGGCGCCCCGGTGGCAGCCATCGCATCGCCGTTGGTATTGAGAAAAACATCGAGAAACGGCAGTCCCACGGAAACCGCGACCCCGCCGAGCGTGCCGCGCAAGAACGTGCGCCGGTCGACGCCTGAGCGAAACCTGTTGCCCTTCATGTTGACTCACTCCCGTTGGTGGCCGCGGTGTCGACGACAGCGTCACCCTCCCGGGCGCCTCGCTCACCGGGCTGCTCGCTCTGGGTGACCACTTGCCGCGGCTGCGATTCCGGCTCTGCCGTCGCTGTTCGAAACGCCTCGCTAAGTGCGATCTCGCGCATCAGTGCCGGCAACCTGTAACTGTTCTCTGCAAACGCTTCTTCCAGGTAGCGCAGCAAATGTCGTTCTCCCCTGGTTTGTTCGCGGCCGACGGCATAGCGATACAGGTTCTGCACCAGGCAGGCACTGACCAGCGGATTTTCAGCGAACGCCTGCCCAAGCTCCGCAGGGTTATCGAATTTGGTGCCATCGAAATCGCCACTGCTATCGATGGCCACGCCGTTCTCCGTGGTGCGCAACTTGCCAATGCCATCGAAATTTTCCAGCCCAAGCCCGATCGGGTCTGTCAGCACATGGCACTTGCTGCAGCTTGCCTGGGTTGAGTGCACTTCGAGTCGATCGCGCGCGGTATTGTGGACGGCATTCACATCCTCCACGAACTGCGTGAAGTCGATATCCGCCGGCGCCTCGGGAACAGACTGGCAGAGCAGGGCTTCGCGCATGAAAACACCCCGCAGGGTGGGCGAGCTGCGTCCCGGATGGGCAAAAAGCATGGCGAAACTGGCCTGCGACAGGAGCCCGGCGCGCGAGGGGCTTTCAGGTAGCACGGCATCTTCCCAGCCCTGCATAGCACGCACGGGCATGCCATAAACCGCGCCCAGTGAACGTGTCATGGGCAGGCTGCGCGAAGTGAAAAGGCCGGGATAACCGGCTTCCTGCTCCACCAGGTGATCAACCACAAAGCGCAGCGTCTGCTCCCTGGCGTCGGCCGCCATCCGGTTATTGAATATCGGGTACTGCGCTACGTCCTTGCTCAGGTTGTCAAACCTGTCAAAGAGAAAAACATCCTCAAAATAGGCCCTCACACCGTCCGCGAGGAATTGTGAGCCAAGCATGCGCTCCACTTCGCGCGCCAGGGTGGCGGGTTGTGTCAGCTCACCCCGCTCTGCCGCCGCAAGCAGGGCCTCATCCGGACCGCGATTCCACAGGAAGTAACTGAGCCTGGACGCCAGGCTTAAATCGGTCAGTTGCAGTCTGTTCGCCTGACCGGATTCGGCAGGGGCTTCGGCTATCTCAACCCGAAAGAGAAATTCCGGGGCCACCAGCAGGCTGCTCAGGGCCACTTGCAGACCGGCGTAATAGTCCTGCTGCGCCGCGGTAGCCTGCGCTGCCGCTTCAAGCCGCGGCCGAACATCTTCATCTGCCAGCGGCCGCCGCAGCAGGGTGCGGCCAAATTTGCGCACCACCTGCTCGGTGCATACGGTATCCGCGGCGGTGGGCGACACCGGCTGGCAGGGCAGGATTTGCTGGCGCAACTCGGGAGAGGTGACCTGGGCGGCGATATTGCGCGCCATGGCCTCGTACTGCTCGAAACCGCTGGGCGTGACTGCGACCAGCGCGGCGCCCAGGGCGTTGAGCCCCTCGCGGCGGGTATCAGGTTCAAAGCGCCCGGCGACCTCCACACGGTTGCCGAAGCTGTCCTCGATTGCGTTGCGATACTGGTCTGCCGTGAGCCGGCGCATGGCGAGCGGGCCACCCGTAACGGTTGGATCGGCGGCATCGCACCCCAGCAGGATGAGCACGATTGCGGCTACTGACAACCTGGAAGTGGTTTGCATGCCTGGCCTCGGATCTCTGTACTCTATTATTATCGCGCGCCGGAACCCCGGGCGCTGTACATCCACACCCCGCAGTGTACTCTTCAAGGCTGAAAACTAGCTGAAAAAATCCGCTGCCAGCTATATCCGGGCAGGTTCCGGGGCCTCAGGCAAACCCGGGCCGCGGAAATACCACGCTGGCACGAAAACCGCCTCCGTCATCGCGTTTGCCAACGCTGAACGCAGCGCCGTGTAACTCGCAGATGCGCTGGGCAATAGACATACCCAGGCCACTGCCGTCGCCCTGACTGCCCGGCACGCGATAAAACCTCTGGGTAATCAGTTGCCATTCCTGTTCGGAGATTTCGCGGCATTGATTTTCGATGTGCAGACTGACGACGGAATCCACGCTCAGCCTAATATGGATGGGCGAACCTTGCATGGAATGATTCACTGCGTTCCTGACAAGGTTATCAACGAGTATTCTGATCATATCGGCATTGCCCTGAATCAGCGGATGCTGGCGCTCGATGTCGCTTATCAGGCGGCGGGACGCCAATTCCTCACGGTAGGCTTCCAGCACTTGCCCGACAATCGCCGCCAGATCCACACTGTGCGTGAAAGGCTGAGCTGTAGACTCGAGACGGCTGAGGGCCGTCAACTGCCTGACAGCATGAGAGGCGCGGTTCACACGTTCGATGATCCTAAGCAACAGCGCGGAATCCGCCCCGTGGGAATGGTTCAGCGCCAACTGCACCTCGGTTTTGATCGCCGCCAGCGGTGTCTGCAGTTCGTGGGCCGCATCCGCCGTTATACGCTTTTCCTTTTTCAACGCCCCATTGAGCTGCTGCAGAAGCCCGTTGAGCGCGCTCACTACCGGTACCACTTCCGTGGGGATGCCCGATGTTTCGACCGGGTGTAGATCATTGGAGGAACGCTGAAGGATCTGCTGTTCCAGCTTGCGCAATGGTTTCAGCCCGTTGCTTACCGCGTAATAAATCAGCGGCACAATCAGCAAGAGGCCCAGAAGCAGTGGTGACAGCATGGCGAACAGCAGGCGCTTTGACTCGGCGCCGAGAACCGCCGTGTTGAAACCCGCGATCAACCACAGGCCGGTATCGCCAAGACGGGACCGGATAACACGCCACTCGGAACCATCCGCGAGAGCGCTATTGGTTATGCCCGCCTCCTGGGTGGATTCAAACAATGGCGAGCCCCTGCTCATCGCCCGCAGGACATCGCCATGCCAGACGTTGAGCGCCATCGGCAATGCTTCGTCAGGCAGCGCTACCATGTACACATCGCCCCCGGAGGAATCGACAATTTCATAATCCAGCAGGCTGATCCCCGGATCTGCGGGAAAGCCCGCTGTGATCAATGCATCAATGGTATAGCTCACCGTGGACACCAGGGTACGCAACTGATTGTCGACCTGGCGCTCTATTGCTCCCATGCCCAACACCCAGACGCCGGCCGATATTATCAACCAGACGAAAAGGTTCACCCCCAGGAGTATCAGTAACAGGCGGCTGCCCAGCGACCTGTTCATGTCCGTAACCGGTAGCCGATGCCGCGCCTGTTTTCAATGAACCCGGTACCAAAGCGTTTGCGCAGGCGGGAGATGTACACCTGCACGGTATTCGATTCCACCTCCCTGCCCCAGCTGTAGATGCTGTCTTCCAGCCTGACCGTGGACACGTGCTGCCCCGGGTGACGCATGAGCAACTCCAGGATGGCGATTTCCGTTGCGGTCAGTTCCACGGGGGCGTCGCCCTGGAATACTTCGCGGGATTTACAATCCAGACGCAGGTCTCCACAGCGCAGTACGTTCTGATCGAGATCATTGCCGCGGCGCAGTAATACCCTGAGCCGCGCATACAGTTCATCGAGCTCGAAGGGCTTGGTGAGGTAGTCATCGGCGCCGATGTCCAGACCAAGCACTTTATCGTCGGTGCTGTCCCTGGCGGTCAGCAACAACACCGGCGTGTGCACGCCACTGGCGCGCATCTCGCGCAATACATCCAGCCCGGAGCGGCCGGGCAGGCCTATATCCAGCACCAGCAAATCAACGTGTGTTGCAGCCAGAACGGGAAGCACCTGGTCGCCACGCACGATCCAGTCGCAGGCGTAATGCGCCAGTTCCAGCGCCCGGCGCAATGATTCACCGAGGTGCTTGTCGTCTTCAACCAACAGAATGCGCATAGCCTGCCATCGTCGTTGCGTTGCCGGCGCGTCGCGGAACTACTGCGAGCGCCAGATGGCATCCGCCTGCCCACTTTGTGGCGGCTGCAATTCCTGTCTCGGGCGCTACCGATAGGAGCCCGGCGACTGCCCCGTCCATTTCTTGAAGGAGCGATGAAATGCGCTGGGATCGGAGAAGCCGACCAGCTCCGCCACCTCGCTCACCGTCAATCCCTCACGGCTCAGCATCGAGATCGCGGCATCGCGACGGGCATTGTCCTTGATACGCTGGTACGAGGTGCCCTCTTTTTCCAGCCGCCTGCGCAGTGTGCGGGCCGACATGTTGAGCAACCGCGTCAGCTCATCGAAGCTCGGCATCTCCTGACGGAAATCCCGACCGAGAATCTCGGTAATCTGATGCGTGATACTCATGATGCTCGCCTGGGGCTCGATCACCATGTAATAGGGCGCGAGTTTCAGGAACTCCGCCAGATCCGCCTCGTTGCGCACCAGTTCGGCGTCGAGATGCCGCGCGCTGAACGTCACGCAGTTCAGGGGCTGCTCGTAGTCAACCGGGCAGGGGAAGAAGTGGCGGATACCCGCCATGAAACCGGGTCTCGGGCCCGCGCAGGTCGCGCTTGTGATATCGATCTGCTGCCCGATCAGCCAGCCGGCAAAGCGCATCCACATGGCCAGGTTGCACAGCACACTGTGCTGCACTCCCGAGTCATCGTCGCTCAGCAGATAGCTGAGAGTTGCCTCCTTGCGCGACCGGTCGATATGCAGCTCGTTGATCACCTGCGCACCCTGGCGCACGCGGCAGACGCGATTGAATTCAATGCTGCGCCGCAGCGCGGCCGCCAGGGTGGCGCTGTTGATCATGCTCAGGGCAATCATGCGCGTGGTGCCCACCGGCGTCTGGACATCGGGCATTACCCCGCCCGATTCGTCGCCCAGCTCACGTATCAACACCAGGCACAGGCGGGAATACTGCTCCCGCGATACGAACGAAGTCTGGGCATCCTGACGCAGTGGATCGAAGGGGAAGCGCGCCGCGCGCAATATTGCGCCCACGTCTCTGTCGTGCGCGCGCGCCTGGGCAAGCAGCGCCCGGGTAAACTCCATCGGTACCGATTCGTTGTATAGCGCTGAATTTACCGCTGATCCGGGCACGCATAATCTCCAGTTCCCGGAGGAGTTAAGCACAGCAACCAACCGCCTTCAAGCAGCGGCCACAGAGCCCGCTATCGCCCTTCGCAACACTGCTGGCGAAGCCGGCCCGCAGACACAGCCGGCGACCCCGGCATGTTCCGGGCTGTGGGCCCGTGCAGAAAAAGCGACCTCGCGGGTTTGACAAGGCGGGGTCGCCTACGCACTATGTAAGCTGCCCCCGCCTATAAGAATAGTCCGGCATCGAATGTCACAGACCAACCAGCTGAGTAAATGGAACAAGGATCTCTCAAAGGCAATCGCTGCCTTGGGCACCGATGCGTTTTTCCCGACACTGATCGCGGCCGTGAAGGGGCAGGTGAGAATAGACTATCCGCAGGTGTGGCTGTATCACCGCGATCTGCCGCCGCGGGTGCTCTACCACGAGATTCCGGAGCATGCAGTGGGCGCACAGGTCGACCAGTATCTGGACGGCCCCTATCGCGAAGATCCCTTCTATCAGGCCTCCATGAACCAGCCGCGCTCCAAGGTTTACTGGCTGTCGCGCGTCACGCTGGGCAAGATCAAGGAATCCGACTACTACCAGAACTACTATGGCGACACCGGGACGGCCGACGAAGCGGTATACCTCGCCAAGCTGCAGGCGGGCAATGTCATCAACCTGAGCATGATGCGCCTGCCGGAGCACGGTCCGTTCAGCGATCAGGAATACGAGACCCTCTATCTGCTGGCGGAACCGGTTTCCGAATTGATCAAAAGCCATAGCGAACATCAGGAGTTCGCGGCGAGCAACCTGATACAGCCCGGCATCGACCACCAGATCGATCTGGCGTTCCGCACCTTCGGCGCTTCCATGCTGTCACCGCGGGAGAAAGATGTTCTCGAACTCATGCTGCGTGGCTATGGCACCGACATCTCGGCGGAACGGCTGGACATCGCGGTTGAAACCGTGCGCCGGCATCGCAAAAGCATCTATCGCAAGCTGGACGTAAGCTCCCAGACAGATCTCTTCTCCCTCTTCCTGAATTCCATGTCATGCCTGGGGCAGGCCGCGGGAGAAGACCCCCTGAGCATCTACATGTCGCCGCGCTAGTGGTAAAAAATCGCTGTAAAAAGGAACAACGCGACGTGCTGCCCCAAGTAGGGCATTGAGCTTATAGTAGTGGAAATGGATAGTGCGGCCTTACCGCTAAAGGCACGGTGGATGCATGGCGCTTGAAGCCGACTGGTTCCTGCGGGCTCACCCTGAAATTACAACCATTGAAGCCCTGCTACCTGACTGCAACGGCATCATGCGCGGCAAGTGGGTACCCCGACACAAACTGGCAACAATCTTCGACGGAGAACTCAAACTTCCCAAAACTGCTCTCAGCCTCGACGTCTGGGGGCGGGACGTGGAGGAACTGGTTTTTGCCTCCGGCGATGCCGATGGAATCTGCCGGCCGGTAGAAGGCTCCCTGCTACCCGCGCCCTGGGCGGCGGGCGGCCAGCACGGCCAGGTGATGCTTTCAATGTTCGACGGCGATGGCAGCCCCTATCTCGGCGACCCCCGGCATGTACTGAAAAAGGTTCTGGGCCGCTACCAGGAAGCCGGCTGGCGCCCCGTGGTCGCCGCCGAACTCGAGTTCAGCCTGGTGCAGTGGGACGAACGCGTACCGCTGCATACCTGCCCCGCGCCCGCAGGCAGCAGCCCGGTGGGCGGCAACACCTACGGCCTCGATGTGCTCAATCATCATCAGGACATGATGGAAGACCTGCGTGTCGCCTGCGAGATTCAGGACCTGCCATTTGACGGGGTGGTAAAGGAATCCGCCCCATCGCAGTACGAAATCAACATGGCGCATGTGGACAACCCGGTACTCGCGGCGAAGCAGATCATGATGATGAAACGCCTCATCAAGGGCGTCGCCAGCAAGCACGGCCTGATCGCCAGTTTCATGCCCAAGCCCTTCGAACAGGAATCTGGCAACGGTATGCATGTGCACTGCAGCGTGCTGGACGAGAAGGGTAACAATATCTTTGATGACGGCACGGAAAAGGGCTCGCCACTGCTGCACAACGCCATCGGCGGCTGCCTGCTGAACATGGCGGATTCCATGACGGTGTTCGCCCCCAGCTACAATGCCTATCGTCGATTCCAGCGCGGCGCGCACGCACCTACCTATCCCAGCTGGGGCTTCGAGAACCGGACCGTGGCAGTGCGCGTGCCAGCAGGCAGCCACGCCGCCCGCCGGCTTGAACACCGGGTTGCGGGTTCAGACGCCAATCCGTACCTGCTGTTCGCCGTGCTGTTGGCGGCGATGATGGACGGTATCGAGCAGAACATCTCGCCCGGCGACCCGATATCCGGAGACGGCTATACCCAGGAAGACGCCACGCTGCCGGTGTACATGCCGGATGCCGTGAACCTGTTCAGCGATTCCGACTTCATTCGCAACAGTCTGGGCCCGGAACTCCAGCGTATTTTTACTCTCACCAAGCGACAGGAACTCGAAGAATTCCGCCGGCGCATCAGCCTGCTGGAATACCAGTCCTATCTGGAAAAACTCTGAGTTCTGCCTCACACTGACGCCATTCTATCGAGGCGCATGTGTATTCCAGCGCGCCCGGCCAACCGCTACAGGCGGTGGCAAAACACTACAACAACGGCACCCCGACCCATGTTCGATGATTCACCGGCAACCTTATCCATGATGGAAGGGGTCTCAGTTCTGCACGACAACCGGCTCGACCAGGTTGTGCAACGCATCAGGGCCAGCGGTGCGCGCCGCATACTCGATCTGGGTTGCGGCGCCGGGCATCTGCTGTATCGGGTTGCCGCCGACAGACAGTTTGAAGAGGTAGTCGGCCTGGAAACCTGCCCACGCTCTCTGGCAAAAGCGCGACAACTGCTGTCGGAACACCCCGAAGGACCTTTTCCCCATCTCAGCCTGATCAACGCTTCCTACACAGAACCGCAATTGTCTCTGTGTAACTACGATGCCGCCGCCATGGTGGAGACTATCGAACATATCAAGCCCGGGCTGCTGTCGGCTGTGGAGCGGGTCGTATTCGGACAAATGCGTCCGCGAGCGGTTTACCTGACCACGCCCAATCGGGAATACAACCCGCTGTTCGGCCTGCACCCCAACGAGTTTCGCGAGGCGGACCACAAGTTCGAGTGGGATCGTGCAAGGTTTGGACAATGGGTGCGCGGCCTCGCCCGGCGCAATGGCTACCGGGTGACGCTCGGCGGCATCGGTGAGGAACATCCCGACCTGGGCGCACCCACCCAGATCGCGTATTTTGCGCTCGACGCCTGATACCGCGCCGGTAGCGCGGCCGGCTTATCCGGGATCGCGGTGGGTGCCGCCGTCTGTCAGAGCTCCCAGCGTGTGCTGCGCAAGGCTGATACCAGCCTGGTTCATCGTCAGGTGAGTGTGGGTGGCACCGGCGGCAATGATCTGTTCCGCGTGATCCTCGTACAGCGCATGGGAGATGATCGGGCCTGCGAAGCCCTTGTCCCGCAGGGTGCGCGCCGCGATCAGCTTGGCTTCAACGTCGTCCATGGCAAGGATGGTTGCGGATATTCCGGAAAGATCCACTGCGCGCCAGAAATTACTGTCCTCGGCATCGGCAAACAGCACGTGCCGCCCGGCCTCCCGGTGTGCGGCAGCCTTGTAGGCGTCGGCGTCCAGCCCCACCAGCCGCTTGTTGAGCGGTTGCAGGTGCTCGTAGGCCGCCGTGCCGGTTCGCCCCATGCCGAAAATCAGTATCTCGGCATCGCCCAGGTCTGAGGGCTGTTCATCGGGGTGCACGGATTTGCGCTCGCTGCGCTGCAGTGCATTTTCCCAGCGCGCAAACAGGGGGTGCGCATAGCGATTCAGCGGCGCGGCAATCACGAAAGACAGGGACACAGCCAGCGCCAGCGGCACCAGCCAATCTGTCAGTACCACTGCAGCCACTATCAGACCGAACTCGCTGTAGGCCGTCAGACTCAATGCACTCAAAAAAGCAGTGCGCGCGCGCAGCCGAAAGGCCACCAGCAGCAGGTGGAACAGCAGGCCCTTTAGCGGCAGCAGCATACCGACGACCACGGCAAACACCAGGGCATGGGCATCCGGCAGGCCCGACATACCGATCTGCAGGAAAAACCCCACCAGGAATACTTCTTTCAGCGCCCAGAGCGATGCCGACAGCTCCTTGGCTTTCGGGTGATTCGACAGCAGCACGCCCATCACCAGGGCGCCTATTTCCGAGCTGAGACCCATCGCCGTAAACCCCATGCCACCGATCACCAGCGCCAGCAACATGCCCATCAGGACCAGCAGTTCGTCGTGACCGGCAAAGTTGAGCAAGGCGTGCAGCAGCGGCCGCAGCAGTGGCAGGGCGAACAGCCCGAGCGCATAGATGGTGGGCGTCTGCCCGCTCCAGAAGGCGAGCACAGCCAGCGCGATGATGTCCTGCACCACCAGAATGCCGATGCTGGTGCGCCCGTGGAAAGTACCCAGTTCGCGTTTCGCTTCCAGCAACTTCGCAGCCAGCACCGTGGAAGAGAATGACAGGGCTATCGCGAGCAGAACCGCCGTATTCCAGTCGAGACCGGCGAGCACATAGATGCCGGGGCCGAGAATGGCGACGCTGAGCAGAAAGTGCAGCAGGGCTCCCCCCACTACATGCGGCTGAGCGATCTGCTCCAGCTTGAGTTTCAGGCCGACGGTGAACAGCAGCATCAGCACCCCGAGGTGCGATACATGGCCCAGTATTTTGCCCGTCTCAACCGGCAGCCCAAGACCGGGGCCGACAAAATTGATGGCAAAACCGGCGGCGAGAAAGCCTACCAGCGGGGGCAATCCGAGCTGGCGCACCGCCAGGCCGAAGAAAAACGCAAAGGAAATGCAAATGACTTCAAACATCGTGCCCCCGGCCATGCCATTTCGCTGCGCCACCCGAAAATTGCCCGACCCGACAGGGGCAACGCCGTATGGCAATCAATAGATATCCCGCCTGCTCTGCGTGGTGAGCTTCTTCGAGCCCCATCTGGCATAGGGAGAGATTGTCAGGGCCAAAGTGTACTGCCTGCTCTTTGGAACTTCACGCGACGGATTCGCGAGGCGGCCCTGGAAGATCGCGATCGTCGCTAGATAAAACCGGGTGGGGGAACTCCATGGCGCTTCCCAATGTCAGTACAGGCACGGCGACCTCTTACCACCGGCCATGCTGCAACATGATAGCTACCAGTCTTGAGCGGCGGGAACGGATCGTGGGACAATAACGAATGGTCGGCGGGGACTTTCCAGTGCATACCCGGTACTATTTGCGCTGGAGATTTCCTTACGTGAACCCCAACGGAATCCATATGAACAAACCGCCCCTGAATATCACCAACGTGGTGATTTTTGTCGGCTTTCCCCTGGCAGCACTGGTGCTCGTGCCACTGTGGGGAATCTATCACGGCTACGATAGTTTCCAGTGGCTGTGGGCCCTGGCCTTCCTCTACCTGAACGGTCTGTCCATCACCGGCGGCTACCATCGGCTATGGGCACACAAATCCTATGAGGCGCACCCGATCCTGCGCGCATTCTTTGCCCTCTGGGGCGCTGGCGCGTTGCAAAACAGCATTCTCATCTGGGCCTCGGATCACCGCCGGCACCACCGTCATGTGGATGACCACGACAAGGACCCCTACTCGGCGAGCCGGGGCCTGTGGTTCAGCCATATGGGCTGGATGCTGCGTGAGTATGAGCCCGATGGCCCGGATTTCGACAATGCACGCGATCTGCAGCGCGACCCCATCGTCATGTGGCAGCACCGTCACTACGTGGTACTCACGACATTCATGAACCTTGGCCTGCCGCTGTTGCTGGGCATCTGGCACGGCGACATCATCGGCACAGTGCTGTTGGTAGGGTTGTTCCGCCTGGTGCTCAACCACCACGTGACCTTTTTTATCAACTCGCTGGCCCACTACTGGGGGAGCCGACCCTACACCGAGTCGAACAGCGCGCGCGACAACGGTTTGCTGGCGTTTCTCACCTACGGCGAGGGCTACCATAACTACCATCATATTTTTCAGTCGGATTACCGCAACGGCATTCGCTGGTGGCAGTGGGATCCCACCAAGTGGATGATCAAGCTGTGCACCTGGGTGGGCCTCGCCAGCAACCTCAACCGAATTCCGGATTTCAAGATCCAGCGCGCCATTCTCGACACGCAGTTCCAGCGTGCCCGCCGCGAGCTCGATAGCGTGCGCGACAGCGAAACCCTGCGCGGTATGCTGGAACGGGAGTATCAGCTGTTCACCGATTCCATCAATCAGTGGACAGCGCTGCAGGCCGAGCGCTACGAGCGCAGGAAAGAACAGCTGGGTGACGCCTTGGTGGAGCACCGGCAGCACCTGCAGTACAAGTGGGATCATGCGGCGTTGCGCACGCGGCTGAAAACCCTTGAGTACGGCCTCAAGATGCAGCGCAAGCGACTGCGCATGCTGATGGAACAGGTTCAGTTACACCAGGCCCAGCCCGCCTGAGCCCGAACCCGGCGGCGTTCGCGATATCCTGCGCGGTCTGCGTTGCATAGCCTGCCTGTGCTACAGTCATGGCCCGCGCATCCGTGGAGGAGCTTCGATGTCAACGTCCGTCTATGATTTCACCTGCCAAACCCCGTCCGGGGCCGAAAAGCCGCTCGCCGACTTCAAGGGAAAGGTTCTGCTGGTAGTCAATACCGCGTCGAAATGCGGCTTCACCCCGCAATTCAAGGGCCTCGAGGAATTGTACGAAAAATACCGGGACAAGGGCCTGGAAGTGCTCGGTTTCCCCTGTAACCAGTTCGGCAAGCAGGATCCAGGCAGCAACGACCAGATCATGGAATTCTGCCAGCTCAATTACGGCGTGAGCTTCCCCATGTTTGCAAAAATCGACGTCAACGGCGATACCGCCGACCCGCTGTTCCAACACCTGAAAGAGGCTGCGCCGGGCGTGCTGGGCAGCCAGGGCATCAAATGGAACTTCACCAAGTTCTTGATCGACAGCGAGGGCAACGTGATACGCCGCTACGCGCCCAAGGACAAGCCCTCGACAATTGAGAAGGACATCCGCGAACTGCTCGGCTGAATATTACCCGGCTCGCGACGCCGTGGCCCACGTCAGTGTTCCCGGGTCTCTCGGAAATCGATGTCCGGCCAGCGTTCCTGCATAAGCGACAGGTTCACACGGGTGGGCGCCAGATAGGTGAGGTAGCCACCCCCGTCCATGGATAAATGCTCCGAGGCTTTGCGCCGGAATTCCTCCAGCTTGCGCGCGTCCTCGCAGTATACCCAGCGCGCGGTGTATACGCTGACAGCTTCGTAGCGCGCCTCCACCTTGTATTCATCCTTGAGCCGATACGCCACTACGTCGAACTGTAGCTGGCCCACCGCGCCCACGATGAGGTCGGTGGAATCCAGCGGTGCGAAGACCTGGGTAGAGCCCTCCTCCGAAAGCTGCCGCAAGCCGCGTTGCAACTGCTTGGATTTCATCGGGTCGGTCAGGCGAATACGGCGAAACAGCTCAGGCGCGAAGTGCGGAATGCCCGTGAACTGGAGCTCTTCGCCCTCGGTGAACGTATCGCCAATCTGGATGGTCCCGTGGTTGTGCAGCCCGATGATATCGCCCGACACCGCCTCATCCACCAGCGCCCGGTCACCCGCCTTGAAACTGACCGCATCCGCGATTTTCACATCTTTGCCGATACGCACATGGCGCATCTTCATGCCCTTGCTGTAGCGGCCGGCGCACACACGCAAAAAGGCAATTCGGTCGCGGTGCCGGGGATCCATGTTGGCCTGGATCTTGAACACGAACCCGCTAAAGGATGTCTCATCGGCGTCGACACTGCGGCTGGTGGTTTCGCGATCCTGCGGCGGGGGCGCCCATTCCACGAAATCGTCGAGCATCTCCCGCACACCGAAATTGCCCAGTGCGGTGCCGAAAAAAACCGGGCTCAGTTTGCCGGCGAGAAACGCCTCCGGATCAAAGGCATGGCTCGCGCCGCGCACCAGTTCGACCTCCTCGCAGAAAGCCTCATATTCCCCTCCCAGTAATTCCTTTGCCGCATCGCTGGCCAGACCCTGTATGCGGCGATCGTCCGGCAGCGAGCTGCCCTTACCGGGCGTATAGATATGAATGGTGTCGGCGTACAGGTTGTAAACGCCCTTGAAGTCCCTGCCCATGCCGATCGGCCAGTTGATCGGTGCACCGGCGATCTGCAACACTTCCTCAATTTCGTCCAGCAGTTCAATCGGGTCGCGAATGTCCCGGTCCATCTTGTTGACGAAACTGAAAATGGGGGTGTCGCGCAGACGACATACATTCATCAGCTTAATCGTCCGGTCTTCCACGCCCTTGGCGCCGTCGATCACCATCAGCGCCGCGTCCACCGCCGTCAGGGTGCGGTAGGTGTCTTCCGAAAAGTCCTCGTGTCCCGGCGTGTCCAGCAGGTTGACGATGCGCTCGCGATACGGAAACTGCATCACCGAGGAGGTCACTGAAATGCCGCGCTCCTGCTCCAGAGTCATCCAGTCGGACGTGGCGTGGGGGCCTTTCTTGCCTTTCACGCTGCCCGCAACCTGAATGGCGCTACCGAGCAGCAACAGCTTTTCGGTTATCGTGGTTTTGCCCGCGTCCGGGTGCGAGATGATGGCAAACGTCCTGCGCCGGCCAATCTCGTTACTTAAACTACTGTCTGTCACGAACGGTGACTCCTCACTGGTATTGGGCCGACATTGCCTGGGGCAACAGCGCAAACAGGGGGTTGTACCTGGGAGAGTTTCGGAACGCCTGGCCTTCACGCTCGTCGTCGCACGGATGAGGCCAGCGCTGTGTGGCCGGCGCCGCGGCGGCGTAGCTTACCACAAGGCCGCGCACGGATTAAGCGTCGCGCAGGCGACCGCGGGTGCGGCGGCCCCGGTACCCGTTCCTGCGTCTGGCGCTGCGACATATTGACGCTGCCGTCACGGCATGCCTGCCACTATAATGCAGCGGTGAAAAACCAGACCTACAGCAACCGCGGGGCACTGAGCCCTTCGGTTGATAACCTGCGCAACCTGCTGTTGATCCGCGGTATTGCACTGCTTGGCCAGACCGCGGTGCTGGCCTATGTCGTTGCCTCCAGCCGCACCCTGAGCAGTCTTGCCGGGGTCACTGTCAGCCTTGTGGTGCTGGCGCTGGTGACAACGGCGAGCCTGTGGCGCACCACGCGACCCTGGCCCGTTGCCGACCGGGAATTTCTCGCCCAACTGTTGATCGACGTACTCGGCTGGACAGCGCTGATGTATTTTAGCGGCGGCGCCAACAATCCATTTATCTCCTACTACATCGTACCCGTGGTCATCGCTGCCGCGGTATTGCCCTGGCGTCATACCTGGCTGGTCGCACTCGCCTGCGTAGTCGCCTACAGTGTGCTACTCACGGTGTACAGGCCCTTTCCGCTGTTTAGCCCGCACGCGGGAATGGGTCACGGCGACAGCGCCAGCGTGCATGTACTGGGCATGTGGTTTAACTTTCTTTTCAGCGTTGGCCTGATTACCTACTTTGTTGTGCGCATGGCGGGAATCCTGCGACGGCAGGAAGAGCAGGCGGTTGTGCAGCGGGAAGACCGGCTGCGCAACGACCAGGTCATGGCGGTTGCCAGCCTGGCCGCGGGCACGGCCCACGAACTGGGCACGCCGCTGGCGACCATGGCCGTACTCGCCGACGAAATGCTTGCCTCGCAGCGGCTCGATGCAGCCACCCGAGAAGATTGTGAGCTGTTGAAAGACCAGATTGCGCAGTGCAAGAACACCCTCGCCGAGCTCAGCCGCACGGCGGAATTGCAGTCCGTACAGGAGCGCCAAACCACAACGGTGGAGAAGTTTGCCAAAGCGGTCGTTGAACGCTGGGCAGTGCGCAGGCCCGGCACAGCCTATCGCTTTGATTGTGCCTCGGGAAGCCCGCAAATAGACGTCGACCCCACCCTGGGACAGGCATTGGAAAACCTGCTCAACAACGCGGCCGACACCGGCTCCGCGGAGATTGCCGTGCGCGTTGAATGGGACCACGCGCAGGTGCATATCCAGATTCGCGATCAGGGGCCGGGCATCGCGCCGGAACTCATGGAGCGCATGGGCAAACCGATGCTGCACGCCGACCGCAATGGGCTGGGAATCGGATTGATGCTGAGCCAGGCAACGGTGGAGCGCCACGGCGGCCGCGTCGAGTTGCGGAACCATAGAGAGGGTGGCGCACTCGCCACACTCACGCTCCCGCGTGCGAGCTGAGCCGTCAACGAGTCGAAGCGATGCCTGAGGCCGCAAAAAAAATCCTGCTGATTGATGACGATGAGGTTTTCACCCGGGTGATGGCCCGCGGTTTCAGCCGTCGCGGCTTTGACACCCTGAGCTGTGCCAGCGCCGCAGAGGCTCTGGCCGCCTGTGCGGCATTCGCCCCCACGCATATTCTGCTGGACCTCAATATGCCCGGCACATCGGGCCTGGTAGTGCTGCCCCGATTGATCGAACTGGCGCCCCGGGCACGACTGGTCGTGCTCACGGGTTACTCCAGCATTGCCACCGCCGTGGCCGCGACCCGCGCGGGCGCGAGCAATTATCTGTGCAAACCGGCAAGCATCGACGATATTCTGATCGCCTTCGATTACCAGGAGGCGGCTGTTCGCGCGGAGATACCCGCAGACCCCATATCCGTGGAACGGCTGGAGTGGGAGCACATACAGCGCGTATTGCAGGATCACGGCAACAACATCTCGGCAACCGCGCGCGCACTGGGCATGCATCGCCGCACGCTACAGCGCAAATTGCAGAAACGCCCGGTACGACGCTAGGCCGCGGCGATTTCCTCTGCCAGCAGGGCAAGCAACCGCTCTCCCACGGCATCCATCGCCGGCCCAGCACCGGGCAGCAACTGCGCCATGCTGGTTACCCGCAGGCCGGCATACCCGCAGGGGTTGATGCGTGAAAAGGGCTCCAGATCCATGTCCACATTCAGTGCCAGACCGTGATAGGTGCAACCGCGACGGACCCGCAGGCCCAGAGACGCGATCTTCGCACCCGTCACGTACACGCCGGGCGCACCGGGCTGGAGCGCGCCCTGGATGCCGTACCCGGCCAGTAATCGAATAATACTGCGCTCCATAAGGCTCACCAGGTCGCGCACGCCCAACTGACGCCGCTGCAGATCGATCAACAGGTAAAGCACCCACTGTCCGGGACCGTGATAGGTAACCTGTCCGCCACGGTCGACCTGCACGACAGGAATATCGCCAGTTTCCAGCAGGTGTTCCGCGCGACCGGCCTGGCCCTGGGTAAACACCGGCGGATGCTGTAGCAACCAGAGCTCGTCCGGTGTGTCGGCATTGCGGCTGTCGGTGAAACCGCGCATCTGCTCCAGTGTCGGAGCGTACTCCACCTGCCCGAGCCTGCGCACCAGGGGCAGCGCGCCGCTCATCAGATCACCATCTTCACGTGGCCGGTTGCGAGGAGATCTGCATGCAGAGCTTGCAGTTGTTCGGGCCCGGTGGCGATGATGGTCACTGTCAGGGCAGCGAAGGTACCCTTGCGGCTATCTCTTATCGATACGCGGGCCTGGTCGAACCCGGGCGCGTGACGCTCAAACACCTCGAGCACAACCTCGCGAAACTCGGCGCTGGAGCGACCCAGCACCTTTACCGGGTAGTCGCAGGGAAAGGTGATACGGGGAGGTTCGGGCTCAGTCATGCAAACTCCGACTCTGCTCCAACGAAAGGCCCCGCGCCGGCGTCAGGCGCGGAAGAGGCTCGCAATCCACATCAGCAGACTGTCCCAGAGGCGTTTGAACAGGCCACCCTGCTCCACCTCCGCCAGTGCCATCAGCGGAGCGTGATGAACCGTCTCACCATCCAGCGTCAGCGTCACTGTGCCCACCGCATCGCCTACAGCGAGCGGCGCGAGCAGCGGATCGTCCACCTCAACAGTCGTAACCACATGCTTGCTTTTGCCGCGCGGCAGCGTCAATACAGTGGCCTCGAGCACCCCAACCGGAACCGCATCGGCTGTTCCTTTCCAGACACGCGCGCTGTCGAGCTCGGTCATGGCCTCGAACACCGTGTCTGTTTCAAAAAAGCGGAAACCGTAATTGAGCAGGCTGCGCGTCTCGTTCTTGCGTGCGCGCTTGCTGTCCGCTCCCATCACCACCGAGATCAGGCGCATACCGCGGCGCTCGGCGGACGTCACCAGGCAGTAGCCCGCCTCTTCCGTATGGCCGGTTTTGAGACCGTCGACAGAGGGATCTTCCGACATCAGCGTATTGCGGTTGTACTGCCTGATATTGTTGTAGGTGAACTCCTTCTCCTGGTAGATCGCGTACTGCTCGGGGTGGTGCTTGATCATTGCGCGCGCCAGAATGGCGAGATCGCGCGCGGTGGTCAGATGATCGGGATGCGGCAGGCCATGCGAATTCACGTAGTAGGTGTCATCCATGCCGAGTTTCTCGGCGGTCGCATTCATCATCTCCGCGAACACTGCCTCGCTGCCTGCAATGTGCTCCGCAATCGCCACGGTCGAATCATTGCCCGAGGAAATAATGATGCCGCGCTGCAGATCGGCAACGGACACATCCTTGCCCGGTTCTATCCACATCAGCGACGACCCCTGGAAGACAGGGTTCTGCGACCAGGCATTCTCGCTGATCGACACCATATCGTCCTCGGACACCCGGCCCTCGTTGATCTCACGCGCCAGAATGTAGCTGGTCATCATCTTGGTCAGGCTGGCCGGCGGCAGCGGCATGTCCGCGTTGTGTTCAGCCAGTACCGCGCCGCTGTCGGCGTCCACCAGCAACCAGGCAACCGCGTTTACCTGGGGCGGCGAAGGCACTGCTGCCGCCACCTGTGGGGAGAAAACAGCGAGGATGAGAACGAGACAGAGACCGAATCGGGACATGAAAACAAAAAACCATGGGGATGAGAGTTCGCCGCGATGGTAACCCAAGCGCGCCTGTAGCGAAAGAAATCACCGGGTTTAACCGAACTTCAGGCCGGGCGGGCCAGCGAGGTTTGCGTCTGCAGATCGGTGCAAACCGGCTCAGGGCAAGGGCTGGCCCACGTCATAGCCGCTCTCTTTCAACAGACGCTGTACACGCTGCAGGTGTTCGGGATCATCCACCGGCCCGACGCGCACGCGATACAGAAAACCCCCACCGGTTTCCACCTGGCTCACCATCACCGGCGCCGGGAGCAAAGGTTGCAGTTCGCCCTGCAGCCGCAGGGCGCTGGATTCTGACCCGAAGGCGCCCAACTGCAGATAGCGATACTGCCCCAGAACCGTACCACGGCGATCATCCACGCCTGCGATGTCGAGCACCTCGACCTCCACCTGCGCGGTACCCTCGTGCGCAAAGCCCAGTTTCACCGCGGCGGCATAGGAGAGATCAATCAGGCGGTCGGCATGAAAGGGCCCCCGGTCATTGATGCGCACCACCACCGTGCGCCCGTTCCCCAGGTTGGTGACCTTCGCATAGCTGGGGATCGGCAGGGTCTTGTGCGCCGCCGTGGCCTTGTACAGATCAAAAATCTCGCCGTTCGAGGTGGCGTGACCGTCGAACTTCGCGCCATACCACGAGGCGATGCCACGCTCCCGGTAACCGCTGTGATCCGGCAGGATCGTGTAGGTTTCGCCGTTGACACTGTATGGACTGAAATTGCCGACAGACAAGATCGGATCGGGCTTTGGTGTCGCGTCGCGCACATCACTGGCGCTGATCGTCCGCAACGGCGCAAAATCACGCGCGTGCGCATAGCGCTCCGACTGGGCGGTATCCGTGGTGGGCGTATCGTCGGGCGGCGGCACCGAACAGGCGACCACGCCCGCTACCGCCAGGCAGCCGAGCGCGCGGAGCATGCGTCTCACCCCGCAAGCCTCGCGGCCAATCGCTGGCTCAACTGGTACACGCTCATGGCGTACATGGCGCTGTGGTTGTAACGGGTGATCACATAAAAGTTATGCAGCCCAAGCCAGTATTCATAACCATCGGGCAGTTCGAACTTCATGGCGGTCGCCAGCGCATCCGGATCCAGTTTTTCCCGCGCCTTTATGCCATGCGCTGCGAACTCCGCCACGGTCATCTCCGGCTTCAGGCCGCTGCGGCCACTCACAAACAGCTCCTCGGGGGCGTCCGCGCGCGCGTCCGCTGCAAACACCACGGCCTGCCCGGGACGCCAGCCGTGCTCGCGAAAATAGTTGGCGACGCTGCCGATAGCGTCCACGGGGTTGTTCCAGATATCGATCACGCCGTCATCGTCGAAATCGATCGCGTAATGCCGATAGCTGCTGGGCATGAACTGTCCATAGCCCATCGCACCGGCGTAAGAGCCCATCAGTGCCGCAGGGTCAAAACCCTGATCGCGGGTGAGCATCAGGTAGTTTTTGAGCTCGCTGGTGAAGAATTCAGAACGCCGCGGGAAGTCGAAAGCCAGGGTCGACAGGGCATCGAGCACACGAAACTTGCCGCTGATACGCCCGTAATAGGTTTCGACGCCGATAATGGCAACAATCATCTCCGCCGGCACGCCGAGTTCCCGTTCCGCACGCTCAAAGGCTGCCTTGTGCTCGCGATAGAATTCAACGCCCGCCTCCTCTCGCTCCCGGGTGAGAAAGATCTCGCGGTATTCATGCCAGGGCTTGATTTTTTCCGCCGGCCGGGAGATGGCTTCCAGAATGCTGTCCTTGCGCTGCGCCTGGGAGAACACACGCAACAGTTCCTCGCGCTCAAAGCCCTCCTCGGCGACCAGTTCATCGATCACCGCGAGCGCGGCCGGGCTGTCGCCGTAATTATCCGCAGCGCAGGAAAGCGTTGGCCAGAGGAAGGTGAATATCAGCAGAAACCTAAGCGGTTGACACATATAAGATCGCTCTGTTGTCAGGGAACCTGAATAGACCGGCGGCAGCGTATCGCGTTCAGCGCGAGACCAGTCGCTGCTCCGTGCCAATTGCCATGAGGATACCGAAACCCGCCATCAGGGTAACCACGGAAGTGCCGCCGGCACTGACCAGGGGCAGCGGTACGCCTACCACTGGCAGCAGGCCAGCCACCATCCCCATATTAACAAAGATATACACGAAAAACGTCAAAGTCAGGCTCCCCGCCATCATGCGACCAAAACTGGTTTGCGCGTGCACGCCGATCCAGAATCCGCGCAGCAATATGAGCAGGTACAGGCTCATCAGCAGGAGCACCCCGCGCAGGCCGAACTCCTCCGCCAGCACGGCGATGATAAAGTCCGTGTGGCCCTCCGGCAGGAAATCGAGCTGTGACTGGGTACCCTGTGTCCAGCCCTTTCCCTGCCAGCCACCAGAACCGATCGCGGTCTTGGACTGGATAATGTTCCAACCGGCGCCGAGCTTGTCACTCTCCGGGTTGAGCAGGGTGAGGATGCGCTGCCTCTGGTAATCCTTGAGCAGGAATACCCACGCCGGCCAGGCCGATGCGATGGCGAGTAGCAGCGCCCCGAAGATGTAGCGCCAACCTATGCCGGCCATGAACAATACAAACAAACCGCTGGCCGCAATCAGCAGCGCGGTACCCAGATCAGGCTGCACGAGAATGAGACCCGCGGGCAGCGCCAGCAGGCACAGGGCGCCGCCCACATACTGCAGCCGGGGAGGCAGAATCCGGTCGGCCAGGTACCAGGCAAGAGCCAGTGGCACCGCAAGCTTCATGATTTCCGAGGGCTGAAAACGAAATCCGCCAATCTGCAGCCAGCGCTGCGCACCCTTGGCGCCCACGCCAAAAAACATGACGGCAACGAGCAGCGCCACCCCCGCCACATACAGCCACGGCGCCCAGCGTGCGTAGCGCTGCAAACCGACCTGTGCGCCGAGCAGCATCACCACGTAGGCGAGCGCAAAGTAGCGCCCCTGTCGGATCACCGCATCGATACTCTGTCCCGATGCGCTGTAGAGCACGAAGAGGCCATAGGCTGTCAGGCACAGCAGCAGCACCAGCAGGGGCACATCCACGTGCAGGCGCATTGCAGTGCTCGGCGCTCGCGACATGCTGCCGCTGCCCTGATGGGGCATCTGTCGGACGTAGTCACTCATCGGTCGCTGCTCATCAGCCGGTATCCCCCAGCAGCCAGGTATCGATCACAGCGCGGGCAATCGGCGTAGCGGCGGAGCTGCCGCCGCCATTCTCGACAATAACAGCCACCGCGATGGTTGGCGCGTCGAGCGGCGCGAACGCGATGAACAGGCCGTGATGCCGATGCCGTTCCGCCACTTCTTCTTCTTTGTAGACCGCGTTTTGTGCGATGCCGATCACCTGTGCCGTGCCGGTCTTGCCCGCCATCTCGTAGGCAATGTCATCGGCGAGGTATTTGGCGGTACCGCGCTCGCCGTGCACCACAGCGCGCATGCCATCGAAAACCGCATCCCAGTGGTCGCTGTCAGCCGCCAGCCGCGGTTGGCTCGGCACCGCCACCGGCTTGCCGTTCACGGCCTTCAGCAGGCGCGGCGTATGACGCTCACCGCGGCTGGCCAGCACGCCGGTGGCGGCCGCGAGCTGCATGGGGGTGGACAGCCAGTAGCCCTGCCCTATTCCGGCACTGATGGTTTCACCCGGGTACCACGCCTGTGCCATCGCGCTGCGTTTCCAGGCGGTAGAGGGCAGTACGCCGCTGCGCTCGTTGGTCGTATCCACGCCAGTGCGATCACCAAAGCCGTAGGGTGACAGGTACTCGTGCATGCGATCGATGGTCAGCCGGCGTGCCAGATCATAAAAATAGACGTCGCAGGACTCGGCAATGGCCATATTCATGTCCACCTGCGGCGCGTGGCCGGTACCGCGTATGCGCAGAATCCAGTCGCGGTAGCGACGGGAATCGCCGGGCAGCTTGTACCAGCCGGGGTCGGCAACGGTGGTTTCCGGAGTGACCAGGCCGGATTCCAGCCCCGCCATGGCCATAAAAGGCTTCACGGTCGAGCCGGGCGGGTAGGAACCCTGCACGGCCCGATTGAACAGCGGCACATCCAGAGAATCCCTGAGGGCTGAATATTCGCGCGTGCTGATGCCATTGACAAAAAGATTGGTATCGAAGCCCGGGGTGGAGACCAGCGCCAGCACGCCGCCGGTGTGCGGGTCTATGGCGACCACCGCGCCGCGCTGTTCGCCGAGCGCCTCCGTAGCGGCTTTCTGCAAATAATAATCGAGGTGCAGCGTGAGATCATTGCCGGGTACAGGCGCAATCCGCTCCAGTACCCGCAGCACACGACCATGCGCGTTGGATTCCACGTTCTGATACCCCACAGTGCCGTGCAGGGTGTCCTCGTAATACTTTTCTATCCCCACCTTGCCGACATGGAAGGTGCCGCGATAGTTGGTCTCATCGAGCTCCAGCGCTTCGCTTTCATTAATACGGCCCACATAGCCCACCGCGTGCGAGAACAGCTCCCCGTGCGGGTAGTGGCGCAATAGCTGCGCGTCCACCACGATGCCCGGCAGCCGGTGCTGGTTCACCGCGAGCAGCGCACGCTCCTCTTCGCTCAACCGGAAACGCAGCGGCACCGCCTCATAGGGACGGCTGCGGGCGAGCTTCTTGCGGAAATTGCGGATGTCGTCGTCCGAAACCGGCACCAGCGCGGTCAAGTCCGCCAGGGTCTCTTCCAGCCCTTCCACGCGCTCGCGCACGATGGACAGGATGAAGCTGGGGCGATTGTCCGCCAGCAGAATACCGTTGCGGTCGTAGATCAGGCCACGCTTCGGCGGCAGGGGCTGCAACTGCACCCGGTTGCGTTCCGACTGGGTCTGGTAGATTTCATATTCGCTGATCTGCAGCGTGTGATAACGCGCCAGCAGCAGCCCCATCAACAAGGCCACGAAACCCAGCGCCGTCACCGTGCGCGCGCTGTAAATCCGCGATTCCCGGTGTTGGTCCTTCAGCGTGATCTTGGTGGACATTGCGTGCGCCGCCTGGCCGTCAGGGCGTTATGACTAGGATCGATGATAAGGATGCCGGGCGACGATTGTCCAAGCCCGGTAAAGCTGTTCAGCCAGGACCACGCGCACCAGCGGGTGCGGCAGGGTGAGGTCACTCAGGGACCAGCGCTCATCGGCCCGATCAATGCACGCGCGGGACAAACCATCCGGACCGCCGACAAGGAAACTGTAGTTTTCACCTGACATCAGCCAGTTCCTGAGCTCATCAGCGAGCGCTTCGGTAGACAGCCTTCGACCCCCGACATCCAGCGCTATAACGCGATCTCCGGCGGGCAGGGCCTTGAGTATCTGCGTGCCCTCGCGCGCGCACAATTCACCGGCACCCGCATCGCCGACGCGCCGGGCGACCGGAATCTCCCGCCAGCCAAGCTTCAATTCGCGCGGCAGCCGCTTCTGATACTCCTGCACCCCCTGTGCAATCCATGCGGGCATGCGGGTGCCGACAGCGATCACGGTAACGCGCATCAGGTCTCGATTTCGTGATCCGTCCAGAGACGCTCGAGATCATAGAAATCGCGGGTTGCAGGTAACATGACATGCACCACCACATCGCCATAATCCACCAGCACCCACTCGCCTGCGTCCTCCCCTTCCACGCCCATGGGTCGCACGCCCTGCTTCTTGGTCTCCACCGCAAGGTTCACCGCCAGCGATTTCACGTGCCGGCTGGAGGTGCCGCTGGTCACTACCAGATACTCCATCACATCCGTCAGCGCCCTGACATCGAGGGTGACCGTGTTGACTGCTTTCATATCGTCCAGGGATGTCGCCACCAGGGCGACAAGTTCATCGGCATTCATTGGCGGGGCTTGGTTGTGGTTGCATGCGCTAATTCGCTACTCACTGATAAAGGTGTCGGGATTCAATGTAATCGATCACGGTTTGGGGCATAAGGTAGCGTGCCGACCGCCGCGATGCCAGCAGTTCACGGATTTCGGTGGAGGAAATGGCCAGCGGCCTCAGTTCCTCCACCAGAATGCCGCCACAGGGAGCACTGCGCAGCTCCTGCGCAGCGGGCAGACGGTGCTGGTGCAGCCAGTCTGCCACCACACCCCGCTCGGGCAGGCTCCAGCCAGGCCGGGCAATCACCACGATATGGGCCAGCGACAGCAGCTCCTGCCAACGCTGCCAGCGATCAATCCCCAGCAGCGCATCGCAGCCCAGCACCATGCAGAGGCTGCGCCCGGAGCCGAATTCCTCGCGCAGTTCGATCAGGCTGTCCACGGTGTAGGACGGCCCGGGCCGGCGCAGCTCGCGCGTGTCGCACAGCAGGCGCGGCTCCCCGGCTACCGCGAGCTCCACCATCGCAGCGCGGTGCTCCGCAGAGCAGCGCGGGGCCGCCCGGTGCGGGGGCTCGGCACTCGGCATCAGTCTGACATGCTCCAGCTCAAGGCGTTCCGCCAGCTCCAGCGCGGAGCGCAGGTGGCCGTAGTGCACAGGGTTGAAGGTGCCGCCAAACACGCCGATCGGCGCCTGTGGTTCGCTACTCAAGAGCGAATCTGCCCCTCGCCCAGCACCACGTATTTTTGCGAGGTCAGGCCCTCGAGGCCCACCGGTCCGCGGGCGTGCAATTTGTCGGTCGAAATGCCGATCTCAGCGCCCAGGCCATACTCGAAACCGTCGGCGAACCGGGTAGAGGCGTTCACCATCACGGAACTGGAATCCACTTCACGCAGAAAGCGCATTGCGCGGGCATGGTCACGGGTCACGATGCTGTCGGTGTGGCGCGAGCCGTAGGTCTCTATGTGCGCCATCGCCGCATCGATATCGTCGACCACCCTCAGCGCCAGCACCGGCCCGAGGTACTCTTCGTACCAGTCGTGTTCGCTCGCCTCGCGCGCATCGGGAATCCACTGTCTGCTGCGCTCGCAACCCCGCAGCTCGACGCCGGCAGCGGCGAATGCTCCGCCCAGGCATGGCAACAGAACCGGCGCTTCGGCGGCGGCTACCAGCAGGGTTTCCATCGTATTACAGGTACCGTAACGCTGGGTCTTGGCGTTCAGCGCGATGGCCAGCGCCATCTCGTGATCCGCGCTCTCGTCGACGTACACGTGGCATACGCCGTCGAGGTGCTTGATCACGGGCACCCGGGCCTCCCCGCTGATTCGCTCGATCAGGCTTTTGCCTCCGCGCGGAATGATGACATCCACGTACTCGGGCATCGTGATGAGGCGACCCACCGCCGCGCGATCCGCCGTCTGGATAACCTGTACGCTGGCCGCCGGCAATCCCGCCGCGCGGATGCCCTCGACCAGACACTCGGCAATCGCGCAATTGGATGCCAGCGCTTCCGAACCGCCGCGCAGTATCGTCGCATTGGCCGATTTCAGGCAGAGGCTCGCCGCCTCAACTGTCACATTCGGCCGCGATTCATAAATTATGCCCACCACGCCAAGCGGCACGCGCATACGTCCTACCTGAATGCCGCTGGACATCCGGCGCATGTCCGAGATGCTGCCGACAGGGTCAGGCAGCGCGGCCACCTGGCGCAAACCCTCAAGCATCGCGTCAATACGCGACGGCGTCAGCGCGAGGCGATCCATCAGCGGTGCATCCAGCCCGCCGGCCGCGCCGCGCTCCAGATCCTCGCCATTCGCCTCAATCAGGCGCGCGCGGGCGCCGTCCAGCGCCTCGTGTGCCGCCAGCAACGCCCTGTTGCGGACATCCGTGGCAGAGGCGGCCAACTCGCGGGCTGCCTGCCTGGCCGCCGCGCCCACCTCTTGCATGTACTGGTCCAGATCCATTGAAGTCGCGTCCCGGATGCGCAAAGCGGCGATTATAACCGATCGTCCCGAGCCGTGTGCTACGCTTCAGGCTCCGTTATTGCGCTGAAGATGCACATGCCCGACACGCCCGATCTCGAGTTTTTTTACGACTGCTCCAGCCCCTGGAGCTATTTTGCCTTTACCCGCATTCAGCCGATGGCCGCCGAGTTTGGCGTGCCGATCCGCTGGCGCCCGATTCTCGTGGGCGGCGTATTCAACGCCGTAAACCAGGAGCTGTACGCGGCGCGGGAAGCAATGTTCCAGGGGGAAAACCCAAGGCGCCTTAACTACTACCTTAAGGATATGCAGGACTGGGCAAACCTCTGCGGCCTCGAGCTACGCATGCCGGCGGGTCACCCGCTGAACAGTGTCAAGGCCATGCGCGGCGCGCTGTATGCGCAGGAACTGGACCTGCTGGCAGCGTATTCGCGCGCTGTCTTCGCCACCTACTGGTGCAGCGACAACCCGGATATCTCCGACGACGCGGTACTCACCGACATCTGCGCCAGCATTGGCCTGGATACGCAGGGGTTCTTTGCGGCGATTCATGATCAGGCCTACAAGGATCGCCTGCGCGCCAATACCGATGAGCTTATCGAACGCGGTGGCTTCGGCTCACCCACAATTTTCATCGATGGCGATGATATGTACTTCGGGAATGATCGCTTGCCTCTGGTGGAGGCGCGCTTGCGCCAGAAACAGAAAAGCGGGCCGTAGCCCGC
>TARA_R110002073_G_scaffold336425_2_pt1 | contig 39441 bp, 33 predicted proteins | sample TARA_R110002073 | Tara Oceans TARA_R110002073 (sample SAMEA4397174) | marine metagenome | biome: Polar Biome; feature: [DCM] deep chlorophyll maximum layer (ENVO:01000326); material: water (ENVO:00002006), including particulate matter (ENVO:01000060) such as... | depth 40 m
CTAATAGTATATTATATTTATCATGTTGGAATATTATAATATTATTGTTATAAAAGAATATAATAGTTACAATGAGCTTATTATTATATATTTATTATATCAAGCCATATGCTAAATTCTTTTACAAATGAATATTCAGTAATTTATAACTTAGAAAAACACAGCTTATTTTGGGCTATTCATAATAATGATATTGAAAAACTAAAAGGCTTAATGGAAGCTGAAGAAAATAATATAGATATATTAGAAACTAAGAATATTAGAGGGTTAACAACTTTACATTACGCAGTAAGATTCTGCAATATAGACACTCTTCATTTTTTACTAAATAAGTCATCAGGTAAATATATCGATATTCTTGATGAAGATAAAAACACTTTACTTCACACTGCTATTAATATTAATAATCCTCAAAAAGTACAAGCTATCATTAATCATAATCCTGAGTTAAAACTAAGAAATAATGAAAATTTAACTCCTATATGTTTAGCAAGACAAATCAAAAATCTAAACCATAAGATTAAAACAATGCTTAAAGAATATATAGCATTATATAAAAAATTAAATATAGTTAAATAATTATTTAACTATATTTAATTTTTCTTTATTTTAATCCATTAAAATATCTGCATTATAATCAAAGCCTAAATAACTTACAATGCCTAGAAAAACTACTCCTAAAAATATACTTAACAGACCTATGTTTCTAATAAATTTATCATCTTTTTCAGTAATATTTAAGATATATTCCCGCCATTTTGAAGGGCTAATGAAAGGGAATAAACCTTCTAATATTAAAAATATTGCTATTGCCTGTAATAAAGTAAAAAAAGTCATATTATGTTTTTTATTTTAAATATATTTATTGTATTAATTTTTATTATTTTCAGACTTTTTATTCGCTGATAACTCTATATTTTGTTTATTAAAATATTTGAAAAAATCTGAATCAGGACTTAACAATAACAAATTTTCATTACTATTAAATATTTTTTCATAAGATTGCATGCTCTTAAAGAACTGATAAAATTCAGGATCTTGACTATAAGAGTTTGCATAAATTTCAGCAGCTTTAGCATCTGCAGTACCCCTGATTTTTTTAGCATTACTTTTTGCGCCAGAAACAATTTCAACTACTTCTCTATCAGTATTTGATCTTATTTTCATTGCCAACTTACGCCCTTCTGCTCTATGTTCATTTGCAACTGCTTCTCTTTTAGTTCTCATTCTTGAGTAAACAGAATCTTGTACCTCTTTTGGTAAATCGATTCTTTTTATACGCATGTCAAATACATCAATACCTAATGATGAAGCTTTTGATTGTAATGACTTTAAAACATTAAGCATGATTTGCTCTCTATCTTGAGATATTACTTGAGCAATAGTTTTTTGCCCGAATTCTCCTTTAAGCGCATCTGATACTCTTGGCTTTAATAATTCTTCTGTTTTATAAGTGTAATTATTTGTTACAAGATAGTACTGCTTGTAGTCTTTAATTTTCCATTTAACAAAGTAATCCACAAATACAAATTTCTGCTCTTTAGTTGGAACTTTTTGAGGCTCAGAAGTAAGAGTGCGAAGTCTAGTATCAAATAAAACTACTTGAGTGATTGCTGGAACTTTAAACTGTAGCCCAGGAGCATATATTTTAGGATTATCACCATTCTCTGTATTGATTTTTCCTAAAGTTTTAACAAAAGCAACATACCTTTGATCAACTATAAAAAAAGTTGATAAAAATATAACTAATATTAATAATATTACCAAACCAATTTTTGTAAATAATTTATTACTGAACATTTTAAACCTTACCCTGCGTTATTCCATCTAGAATTAGTGCTTGACCCATTTGAGCTTGAACTATCTGAGCCCCATCTGTTATTTGTATCTCTGTTCTTATTTCTTTCAAGATTTTCACTTCTTGTAACAGATTTAATACTTGGACTTTTCTTGTCTATAATTTTATCTAAAATATCCATTTCTCTATTGCTAGTGCTAGCAAAGTCTTTCAATAGTTCTTGGTTATTTTTTACTAACTGATTAGATAATTTATCCCAAGGAATGTAAAGCATGTTATTTGATGCTTTACTATCAATAAACACTTTAGGAGTTTTCTCTAATATATTTTGCATTGCAGATAAATACATTCTACTTCTGGTAACAATTGGAGCTTTTTTATATTCAGGTAGTAAAGAATCAAATTTCGATACCTCTCCTTGTGCCTCAAAAACTACTTTTTTAGAATATGCTTCGGCTTCTTGTATATATGCAATTGCTTCACCTTCAGCATAAGGTAGCTGCTTTAATCTATAAGCTTCTGCTTGGTTTTGATACTTAACTTCATCTTCTTGCGCTTGTATTGCATCATTAAAAGCTTCTTTCACTGCATTAGGTGGTTGAACAGAAAGAATTTCAACTCCTTTAATATCAAGCCCTGATTTATAGCTTTTAAGAATAGGCGCTAAAGAATCATATATCTTATCACCTAGTTGACCGCCTTTACTTACAGTGGTTAAAACCTCATCTAAACTAGAATCAGCAATAACTTGTCTTATTGAGCTTCTTGTTGCTTCTGTTAAACTTTCTACAGGATCTTTAACATTAAATAAATAATCATGTAAATTACCAATTTTATATTGTACAACTAATGATAGCTTAACTATATTAACATTCTTTGTAATTAACTCATCTTCAAAACTTTTTTGATTTACTGCGCTTGTGTTTACTATTTCTGTTCTATAGATAAAAGGAAAAACCCAGTGTGGTCCTGGTCCTTCTGTATTTGTATATTTACCAAATCTAAAAACAGCAGCTTCTTCACTTGGATTTACTTTATAAAAACCCATTATCCCTATCATTAAAACTAAAACAACAGCGATAAGTCCTAGTATAAATCCTATCCCTGTGTTGTTTACTCCATTACCCCAATTAAAGTTACCACCAGATCCACCTGATTTTTTATTTCCAAAAATGCTGCTTAGCTGCTTTTGAAATTTTTTAAATACTTCATCAAGATTTGGTGGCCCTTGATCATTTTTATTTTTGTCATCATTCTGATTCCAGTTATACAACGTAGAAGAAGACTCTTTATTTTTTTTAAAGATATTCATAATTATCCTAAGAAGATTCCTATCACTTATTCTAAATATTTATTTGCTTGTTACAAATTTTTGCCAGATATCATCAATAAAAATTTTATTTAATTTATGAATTGATATTTTTATTTCCAGCTCCCAATAATTATTATCTATACACTCGCAATTTACAACTGCATTTTCATAATATAACTCTGATCGTTCTTTAGCATACTCAAAAGGCAATTTTAAAATTAAATGAACAACTCCATAACTAAGACGATTAGCTATTGCATCTTTAACTAAATTCATTCCTTTTCTTAATACAGAAGAAACCCATACTTTCTGAATATCTCCAGATTTATCTAATTCCGTATATGGTTTTTCTATATTTCTAAGCTTATCAATTTTATTATAAACCTCAATCGTAGCAATGTTCAATGCTTTAATTTCTTTTAGCACTGTTTTCACATGATGTATTTTATTAATATAGTTTGGATCACTTAAGTCTATAACGTGTAATAACAAATCAGAAAGAACAGTTTCTTCTAATGTAGCTCTAAAAGCAGAAACTAATTTATGTGGTAAATTATTTATAAATCCCACTGTATCAACCAAAATGACATTACCTATTCCTGGAACATTTAGTCTTCTAATTTTAGGATCTAAAGTTGCGAATAATTTATTAGCGGTATATGCTTGCTTGGCATTTAATAATGAATTAAACAGTGTAGATTTTCCAGCATTGGTATACCCTATTAGAGATACAGTATAAACTTCTGCCTTTTTTCTAGAAACACGACTTAAATTACGTTTTTTTCTAACCTTATCTAAGCGCTGTTTTATATGAGAAATTCTACCAGCTAGTAATCTTCTATCTGTTTCTAATTGAGTTTCTCCAGGCCCTCTTAAACCTATGCCGCCTTTTTGTCTTTCTAGATGAGTCCATCCTCTAATTAATCTTGTTGACATATGCTCTAATTGCGCTAATTCTACTTGAAGTTTACCTTCAAAAGTTTGAGCTCTTTTAGCAAATATATCTAAAATTAACCCTATTCTATCTACAACTCTACAGCAACAAGCTTTTTCTATATTACGTTCCTGAGCAGGTGATAATTCATGATTAAATATGATTAAATTAGCTTTATTTGCATCTACAGATTGTTTGATTTCTTCTAATTTACCAGACCCAACATAATATTTAGGATCTGGCGAACTTCTTGTGCCAGTTGCGTAATCTTTAATCTCTGCGTCAGTTGAATTGACTAACTCGATAAATTCTTGATTATTTTCTTGAAAATCAATATCTCCAAAATTGACATGTACTAATACACAAATTTCGCCGCCTTTAGGACGCTCTAACACATAAACCTCTTATTATTAATACGAATGAAAGATAAAATAATATATAACTTTATTCAGATTCTACTTCCATAGAATCAGAAGTGATCATTTTTACATTTCTAGCTGGAACTATAGTGGATATAGCGTGCTTGTAAACCATTTGGTTAACAGTGTTTTTAAGAATAATAACAAATTGATCAAATGAATCAACTAGTCCTTGAAGCTTTATTCCATTAACTAAATAAATAGAAACAGAAACTTTTTCTTTTCTAAGGGAATTTAAAAATGGGTCTTGTAACGCTTGGCCTTTGTTGGACATTATTATTCTCTCCTAACTTATTATTATTATGAACAATTAACACCTCATAGATTTTCCTATTAGGTACTATAACGTAGTATACACGCTAATTATTAAATTAACAAAAATATTAATATTTTATATTAACTGATTTAATAGTACTTTGTCTAATATATCATCTTTTAAATTATCTAAGTAAAAAAATTTATTATCTTTTTCTAATTTTCTAATCCATGTAAACTGACGTTTGGCAAGCTGTCTTGTTGCTGCTATAGATTTTTCTACCATTTCATCATAATCTAACTCACCTTTCAAGTATTGCCATGCTTGTTTATAACCAACACTTCTAATAGAAGGCATATTTAAATCTAAATCTTTTCTATTATATAAATTTTCTACTTCTTTAATAAATCCCTGATCTAACATATCATGGAATCTTTTTGCTATATTTTCATGTAATTCTTTTCTTGATTCAGGATATATAACTATATTTGTAACATCATAATTACTTAAAATACTTTCTGAATTATTTTTAAAGCTAGATATAGGTTTGCCTGAAACATAATAAACTTCTAAAGCTCTTAAAATTCTTTGTGTATCATTTCCATGAATTTTTTTAACAGATTCTTGATCTATTTTAGATAACTCTTCATATAAATAGTCAAGACCTTTAGCTTTTAATAATATATCTAATTTTTTTCTAATATTTATGTCGCTAGGCGGCATATCTCCTAAGCCATTAAATAAAGCATTAAAATACATCATTGTTCCGCCAACTAATATCGGAATTTTATTATTGCCATGTATTTCTATAATATTAGTTTTAACATCTTTACAAAAGTCACCAACAGAATAAGAATCATATGGCTCTAATATATCAACTAATCTATGAGGAACTTGCTTTAATATATCACTACCTGGCTTGCCTGTACCGATATTCATACCTTTATAAATCATTGCTGAATCAACACTAATTATTTCATAATTAGATTTTTTAACTAATTCTATTGCTAAATTAGTTTTTCCTGATGCTGTTGGTCCTAAAAGACATAAAACTTTCATTGTGCTCATAAAAATACTAGTAATAAATCTAAGTAAATCATTGCCGCATAATAACACAGATTAATATATTAGACATCATCATGAGCCAATAAATTGATTTGCATAAGAATTGATGCATTTAGTTCTGAATAAAATTTAAATTTATTTATTGATTTAACATCTTTATTTTTAATAACCTTATCCCCTAAACTTGTAATCATCTTAGTTTGCTCTGTAATACTATAGTTATTACATAACCTACCAAAAGCAATACTGGCGAGTTTAAAAACAAAATTATGAATAATATCTTGTTTAAATATACTAGCATCGACAATATGATTCTCTAAAAACTTATATAAGATATCTAATAATATATCTATATCTGCATATTTTAATTCATCTGGTATTTTTTTTAATATAAAAACATTATTATATATTTCAAACTCAAAACCTAAATTATCTAAAGCGTCTTTTACATTTTGATTTTCAAACTTTAATATTAATTTATTACTAATAATAACTTTAGGAAAAACAATTAAATTAAAATTAGAAAGTTTTTGATTTAAATTTATTTTATTCATTATTTGTAAATAAACATAATACGCATAAGCATTAGATATATTCAAAATAAATAATTTGTTATCTGAATTTTTAGTTAATAAAAATTTATTATCTATTTGCTCAATAATTTCACCAAAATAACTTTCCTCATGATTTGATAACAAGCTTTTTTCTACATGCTTATTTTCAATTTCAAAAAGATTATATGATTTGTTTGATTTATTTGCTTTAAAACTACTATGACTAGTATTTAATTTATCTAAAACACTATAATTATATTTATTATTATTACTTTGATTTTCAGATATATTTTTAAATAAATCAGCTCTGCTGTTTTTTTCTTTTATATTATGATTGATTAAATTATTTTCTATTATACTGCTTGATATAATATTATCTTTTTGATCACATTCATCTAAAACCGTTATTAATTTTTGTCTAATAATACTATATATATAATAAGAGTTCTGGAATCTGACTTCATATTTGCTTGGATGCACATTCACATCTACTAATTTAGGATCTATATCTATAAAAATAACAAAACTTGGATAACGACCTTTTGGTATTTTATCTTGATATATACTTTTGATTGCGCTTGATAATAATTTATCTTTAACTATTCGATTATTTAAAAAAACATATTGCTTATCAGAGTTACTATAATTAATATCAGTATTACCAATCCAACCTGAAAGCTTAATATCTCCATCAAAAGATTCAAAATATTTAGAATTATTCAAAAACTGAGAGCCTAATATTTTTTTAATTCTTTGATCTTTGATATCTTGGATATCTGCTTTATTAAATCGATAAATTTGCTTACTGTTATTAATAAAAGTAAATCCAACTGAAAAATTACTTAAAATTATTCTGTTCACAATATCTAAAATATGCTGATTTTCTGTTTTTTCTGATTTTAAAAATCTTTTCCTAGCTGGAGTATTATAAAATAAATTTTCTATAATAAGGCTAGTTCCTTGATTATGGCTTGCTGCATATATTTGTAGCTCATTAGATATTTCATAAGCTTTATCAGAATTTATATTCTTAGATATTAATTTAAAATTAGATACTGATGCAATGCTTGATAAAGCCTCACCTCTAAAACCAAAACTAGACAAACTGTTTAAATCATTAATCTTTGAAATTTTACTTGTGGCATGCTCTGACATAGCTAAAGGTAAATCATTTTTATGAATACCTACACCATCATCTTTAATATGTATTAAATCAATACCGTAATTTTTAACTTCTATCCTAATATTGTTAGCTTTTGCATCTAAAGAATTTTCAACAAGCTCTTTTATAACATTAGCTGGACGCTCAATAACTTCTCCTGCTGCGATTTGATTAGCTACTATACTATCTAATTTACTAATGCGTGCGTGGTTATTTACTTCTATAGCCATTTTATATAAATCTTCTAACTTTTATTCTGATACTTTGATTTTACATTGCTTGCCTGAAGAATGTCATTAAATTTATTCTGATTTATATTATATTTCTCAAATTTATTAAAGTATTGATATATGCTTTCTGCTATGTTTTTAGCTATTTTATTTTGAAATTGTGAAGATCTTAATTTTAACTCACCTTTGTAATTTGATATAAATCCTGTTTCTATTAATATAGAAGGTATATCTGGTGACTTTAAAACTAAAAAACCCGCCTGTTCAACATAACGTTTATGTATAGTTGTTATATTTCTTAAACTAGCTAATACTGTACTAGCTAAATTATAACTATATGTTTTTGTTGCCGTTTGAGATAAATCTAATAATACATGTGCCAACATATCATCTTTATCATCCAAATTAACTCCTCCTAATAAATCTGCATTATTCTCACTATCAGCAAGCCATCTTGCAAGCTCACTGGTAGCCCCTTTATCTGATAAAGTAAATACAGATGCACCATGAACTCTTTTATCTGTAAACCCATCTGCGTGTATTGATATAAATAAATTGGCGTTATAATCTCTTGCAAGCTGAATTCTTTTTCTTAAACCAATATAATAATCACCTTTTCTGATCAAAATAGGCTCTATATCTTTATATAATTTTAAATAATTATATAAATTTTTTGCTATATTATACGTTACATCTTTTTCATAAGTACCCCCAGGACCTATGGCTCCAGGATCCTCACCACCGTGCCCTGCATCTATTGCAATAATAAATTTTTTATTGTGTTTTACTATATGATTTTGATTTTGGTTTTCTTGTATATTTAAATCCACTACTAATCTATGGCTATATATTGTATTTGGATTTAATTTAAATACTTTATAATCAATATTTGATATATTTTTATCTAAATCAAAAACAAGTCTTAATTTATCTTTATTTTGATAATATCCAAATCTTGTTTTATTTAAAAGATGATTTACTTTAGGAATTTCTTGTATTTTTTGTTTTAAACGGCCATCTAAATTCGATACTTGATTTAAATCTATGACTAATCTTGAAGGATTTTTTAAAAAAATTTTGGAATAATCAACCTGACTGTCTAAGTCAAAAACAACTCGAATTCCATCAGGCTGCCTCCAAATTCTTATGTCTTGAACTTTATTAAGAGAATAATAACTACAACTAAAAAATATGTTTATTACTATAAAAATTAATTTATACATAATTTAGCTCAGTAAAATAATAACCCAATATAAACTAGAAAAACTATTTTATATTAGGTTGCATAAACTGGTAATAAATAGTCATTTGTTAGAATTTGACTTTCTTTCTCAAAACTAACCATTTCCCATGCTAATTGATCAGCTAACAATTCCTTTAATAATAAATTATTTAAAGCATGCCCTGATTTATAACCTGAAAACTTACCTAAAATTACCTTACCTAATAAATATAAATCTCCTACAGCATCTAAGATTTTGTGCTTAACAAATTCATCTTCATACCTTAAACCATCTTCATTTACTATACGGTAATCATCAAGTACTAAAGCATTATTAAAGTTTGCTCCTAAAGCTAAATTTTGAGCACGAAGCATTTCATAATCATTAATAAAACCAAAGGTTCTAGCACGACTAACTTCTCTTTCAAACGATACTTTTCCAAAGTCACACTCACAGTTTTGAATCCCTGAAGATATAACGGGATGAGAATAATTAATTTTAAAATCCACTCTAAAGCCATTATAAGGCTCTAATTGAGCAAACTTATCATCTTCCGTAACTTTTATTTTCTTTTTAATTTTAATAAATTGTTTCGGTGATTTTTGTACATCAATACCTGCTGATTGCAATAAAAAGACAAATGGCCCAGCACTACCGTCCATTATTGGAATTTCATCTGCGGAAACATCAATATATAGATTATCTATTCCTAAACCACATACCGCTGCAAGTAAATGCTCAACTGTAGCAATTTTTGTATTATTTTTTACTAATGTTGTTGATAAAGTTGTATCACCAACACTACTTGGAATAGATGGTATGATGACTACAGGATTTAAATCTATTCTTCTAAAAATAATACCTGTATTTACAGGAGCAGGCCTTAATACCAATAAGACTTTATGTCCTGTATGGATTCCAACCCCTGTTGCTTTTACTGAATTCCTGATGGTTCTTTGCCAAATCATTTTTATATCCCTAACATGTGCACACTAAATAAACTAACCAAAACAAATTACTGTTATTTTAGTTTAAATTACAACATATAACAACTTTATAATGTAAAATCTTCACAATAATAAAGAGTTATTGTGAGTTTTTAATCTGATTGATAAGAACCCTTCTAATTTATTCGTCAGCTTGTCTTCTTAAAAACGCTGGTATATCTAAATAATCTAAATCTTTATTATCTCTAGTTTGATTATTCATTAAATTAGATTTATTTTGCTGTCTCATGATAGTTGGTCTATCTAAACTATCATAATCTAAACTACCATCAGCTTGAGTACTTTTTAATACCGTTTCTGTTTTTGAATCAAAAGCATTTTTACCTAAGCCTGTAGCAACAACTGTTACTTTTAAATCTTCACTCATTTCTGGATCAATTACTGTACCAACTACAACTGTTGCATCATCTGAAGTAAATCCTTTTATAACTTCACCAACAGCTTCAAATTCACCTATAGACATATCCATACCAGCTGTAATATTAACCAAGACTCCTTTGGCTCCAGCTATATCAATATCTTCTAATAAAGGACTAGATATAGCCATTTCAGCAGCTTCAATAGCTCTTTTTTCCCCAGTAGCAGATCCTGTCCCCATCATTGCCATTCCCATTTCAGACATAACGGTACGAACATCTGCAAAATCAACGTTAATAAGCCCAGGTCTTGTAATTAATTCAGCTATGCCTTGTACAGCACCTAAAAGGACATTATTTGCAGCTTTAAATGCATCTAATAAAGTAACACCTTTACCTAATACATTTAATAATTTAGTATTGGGTATTGTAATTAAAGAGTCAACGTGCTTACCTAACTCTAAAATACCTTGCTCTGCTATATATACTCTTTTTTTACCTTCAAAAGCAAATGGTTTTGTCACAACAGCTACCGTTAAGATACCCATTTCTTTTGCAAGTTCAGCAACAACAGGAGCTGCTCCAGTGCCTGTACCGCCACCCATGCCTGCAGTTATAAAAACCATATCAGAGCCATTTAACACTTCTTGAATTCTTTCTCTGTCTTCTAAAGCAGATTGCTTACCTATTTCTGGGTTTGCACCAGCTCCTAAACCTTTAGTAATAGAAGTTCCTAACTGCATTAACGTTTTTGCTTTAGAGTTTTTAAGGGCTTGAGCATCTGTATTAGCACAAACAAACTCTACACCTTCAATATTTTCTGTTACCATGTAGTCAACAGCATTGCCACCGCCGCCGCCAACACCTATTACTTTAATAACAGCAGATTGTTGAAAGCTATCCATTAATTCGAACATAAATTCTCCTTTAATCAAATGATTATAAGCCCTTAAATAATTATTTTACTCTATTTAGAGTTCTCATCAATTACTTTTTAATTAATTATTTTTAAAATCCATAATTTCTTTAACAATATTATTTTTAACCCATGCTTTAATCTTACTCCAAGCAGGGTTAAACTTAAATGAGTTAAATTTACCACTTGTCTTTTTTATTGATTCTTGATGACTTGCATAATGCAATATTCCAATAGCTGTAGCGTAACTTGGATTTTTCACAATATCATCCATTCCAGAAACATTACCTGGAAAACCAATCCTAACAGGCATATCAAATATTTTTTCAGCAACATCAACTATACCAGAAACTTTAGCGCTTCCTCCTGTTAAAACAATACCTGCTGATAATAAGTTAACAAAACCTAATCTCATTACTTCATTGTATATTAATTGCAAAAGCTCTTCGTATCTACAGTCCATTACATTTATTAGTTTTTTACGCTTAACTGGAATATATTGCTGCTCACCTATTTTAGGTATGTTAATAAATTCATCTTCTTCAGCTGCAAGTTTATTTCCTATTAGACCATATTTTATCTTAATTTTTTCACTAGCTTTAGGTGGAGTTCTAAGTGCCACAGCTATATCATTAGTTACATGATTACCCCCAATTGGAATAACAGAAGTATACCTAATCGCCCCTTTAGTGAAAATAGCTATATCAGTTGTACCTCCTCCTATATCAACAAGACAGACACCTAATTCTTTTTCATCATCTGTTAAGACAGCATGGCTAGACGCTAATTGTTGTAAAACTATATGCTCTACATCAATACCAGATCTTCTTACACCTGTTATAATGTTTTGAGTTGCGCTAACTGATCCTGTTACAATATGAACTTTCGCCTCAAGTCTAACTCCTGACATCCCTATTGGTTCTTTAATATCTCTTTGTTCATCAATAATAAATTCTTGAGGTAAAATATGTATAATTTTTTGATCTGCAGACAAAGATATAGCTTTTGCAGCATCAATAACTCTTTCTACATCAGACAAACTAACTTCTTTGTTCTTAATAGCTACTATTCCATGAGAATTAATGCTGTTAATATGAGCCCCTGAAATGCCAACATATACTGAGTGAACTTTACATCCAGCCATTAACTCAGCATCAACAAGAGCTTCAGAAATAGCTTTTACTGTCATCTCAATATTAACTATCACTCCTTTTTTTAGACCTCGAGATTCAGCATGCCCAACACCTATAATCTCAACTTCTCTGGTATCAGATAATTCTGCTATCATTGCAACAACTTTTGTAGTACCTATATCAAGGGCAACTACTAATTGTTTATCATTTATTTTATTAGACATTTAGTCAATATCTCCTTATTTAACAGCAATCCCATTAGTATATCTTAAATCCACATATTTGATATTTTCTATATTATTTTTTTTATTTAAATAACGACCTAGTTTAGAAATTTTTAAATCAATATCCTTGTTATTAAAGTTAAGCTTACCAAGATTAACAGTGAAACTATTATTTATAACAAAACTTACTGAGTTTATGGAATTGAAGTTGATACTTGTTAAATTTAATTTTTTATCTAAAGACTGATCTTTAAAGCTATTTATTTTAGAAATATTTGAATTAAGAGATTTAAAGATTTGGCAAACTTTGTTTTGCTGGGTATTATCTAAAAAATTATTATGTAAGTCAATAGACGCTAAGTTTTCTAGATCATTATATTTATTATTAGATATATTTACAAAGCCACAATTATTCGCAAGAACAAATAAGTGGTTTTGATTTAATTTAACTTTAGCTATCGATTTAATTTCTGAAATTCTTATTTTTATAGTATTAGGCCAAATACGCACAATCTTTATTTCTTCAACAAAAGGCAAAGCCTGTAATTTCTCTTGCATACTTTTAAGACTAACAGTAAAAAAATTTCCTGAAACGTCATTGCTTAATGCTTTTTGTATTTTTTTCTTGTCCAAAAATTCCATTTTTGATTCTATTTGAACGTGTTTAATTTTAAAAAAAGTTATTTTTCCTATAAGCAAATAAATGCATATTGCAAAAATAAAGCTAACAAAAATAATAAACCCAAGTCTTTTTATATTCATTATAGTTAATTAACCTGTGCTTTTCCTCTATTTGCTTGTTTTTCTTTATTTTTTAGTGTTGCTTTATAGGCAATTTTTAAAACCAACTCTTCAAAACTCAAATCTATTTCTTTAGCTCCCATAGGAACTAAACTATGAGCAGTTAATCCTGGTATAGTATTTACCTCTAAAATATAAATACTATTGGAGTTATTATCTAAAATTAAATCAACTCGAGCCCAATCATGACATTGCAAAATATCAAAAGCTTTTTTAGAAATGTTAGTGATAATATTTTCCTGACTATCCGATAAATTAGCAGGGCAATGATATTTTGTTTCATCTGAAAAATACTTTGCTTGATAATCGTAAAAATCAGAACTTTTATTCTTAATTGCTTCTATTTCTATTATTGGCAAGGCTTTATTATCAGAAAATCCAACTGTGATTTCTCGTCCATCAATCCATCTTTCAATCATAATATCGCCATATTGCTCAAGAAGATCCTTAACATTAGATAATAACTCATCTATATTATTTGCTTTTCTAACGCCAAGACTTGATCCTTCAAATACTGGTTTTATACAAAGCGGCATACCTAATTTACTCTCAATTTGAGCTATTGAAGTCTCATCATAAGTTTTCTTATTTAATAAGAAATCATCTAATACAGGTAAACCATGCGCTCTTAATACAGCTTTAGCATAAACTTTATCCATACATAAGCTACTAGATAAAACTCCAGAACCAGTATATGGAATCTGTAAACACTCTAATAAACCTTGAATACAACCATCTTCACCTAATAGACCATGCAAAGCTATAAATACTCGATCAACTAAATTCTTCTCAGCCATTTCATATAATTTTTTTAAATCAGAAACACCCATCCAGTCTAAAAGCTCAACATTACAACCTTGATTTTTTAATGCTTGATATGCAGCCTTACCAGTTAAAAGAGATATATCTCGCTCTTTTGACAATCCTCCAGCTATTACTAAAATTTTACCTAATTTCTTAGGATTAATTTTTTCAATTTTATTAAATTTGTTCATTATACAAATAATCTCCTAAAAAATGCACCTCTGGTTCTAGGTTTATATTATATTCTTTAAATACCATATCTTTCACATAAAATATTAAGCTTTCAATATCTTTTGCGGTTGCTGTTTTATCATTAATGATAAAGTTAGCATGTTTTTCAGAAACTTGCGCCCCACCAATACTATAATTTTTTAGCCCCAAGTTTTCTATTATTTTAGCTGCATAATTATCTTTTGGATTTCTAAATACTGATCCACCTGAAAACTTCCCTATCGGTTGAGATTCATTACGTGATTTTAATAGGTTTTTTATTCTAGCCAAACTTTCTTCTTTGACACCTTTGTCAAAAGCAAACCAAGCAGCAACAAACCATTCTTGTTCAATAGATTTATGTTTGACTGTCCTATATGAAATTTCAAATTCATGAGAATCTTTAAAAATCAATTGCCCTTGCTTGTTTATCATTTGAACCTTAGCTACAAAATCCCAAGTCTCGCCTTTATACGCACCAGCATTCATTGCTAATGCGCCGCCAACAGTTCCTGGTATTCCTGATAAAAACTCTCCTTTAGTAAAGCCATTGCTTGCCATGAATTTTGAAACTTTAGCGCATGGGACTCCGGCTTCGGCATAAATATATTTTTCATCAGCTAAAATTAAATTATTTAATAGACCTTGTGTAATAATAACTACACCCCTAATACCACCATCTCTAATTAAAACATTACTACCTAAACCTAAGAAACTTATAGGGATATCAACTAAATCATAATTTAAAATAGCTAAAAATTTTTGTAAATCAGCAAGGTCATCAGGCCAAAAAACTATATCTCCATCGCCCCCAACTCGCCAAGAAGTATATTTAGCAAGACTATGAGAAAACTCTACTTTGCCTTTTATTTCTTTTTTAACTTTAATTTTAAATAAATCAAAATTTTTTTCTAATTTGGATAAAATAGTCATATTTGTTTATATTAAATTATTTATTCTGGCAGTTTTGACATAACCCATAAATTATCAAAGTATGCTCATCCATTCTAAAGCTATGTTTTTTAGCTATCTCTTCTTGTTTTAATTCTATAATTTTATCAAAAAACTCTTCTATTTTACCACAACCATTACAAACCAAATGATCGTGATGCTCTCCTTTATTTAATTCAAACACTGCATGACCATCTGAAAAATTATGCTTTTTAATTAAACCAACTTCTTCAAAACTAATTAAAACTCTATATACTGTTGCTAAACTTGCATCATGACTGTGCTCTTTTAATTTACTATAAATATCTTCTGCTTTTAAATGCCCCGTTCGATCTTTTTCTAAAATTTCTAAAATTCTAAGCCTTTGGGTTGTAACCTTAAGGCCTGATTTTTTTAATTCTTGATCACTCATTAGTATCCCTTATATAATGTCCAAATATCTATTTATTTTATAACAAATTAATGATAACTTACAGTAAGTTACAACAATCAATGATTTTAATATTTTTATGAAAGCACCTAACTTTATTTCTAGCCCTTATTATAAAACATTTTTGACAATATTAGTTTTATTTATCTTAGGTGGCTGTTCAACCAGTTATGATATTGTTCCTGGCCATAAACTGCATGTCCAACAAGGTAATCTAATAACTAAAGATATGGTTAAACAATTAAAAGTTGGTATGACAAAACAACAAGCCAAATATATTCTTGGGTCTCCTATATTAGAAAATCTTTTAGGTAGTAACGAGTATACATATATATACACCGAACAAAATGCTCAAAAAGATTTCCATGAAAAAAAATTAATTTTAGGGTTTGATAAAACTAATAAATTAATTTCTATTAAAGGTAGCGGAGTTAAACAAGAACATATTGGTCAATATTATATAAATAATAATACCGCTATATCATAATGCGTTAATAATATGCTGGACGATATTAACGATTATAATTTTAAAATTAAAATTCCTGAATATTTTAAAAATAAAATTAACTTTGATAATCCAAATGATCCTTTATTATTGCAAGTAATGCCTCAGGCTGCAGAAGGATTAATTACTCCTGGGTTTAATTATGATCCTCTAAACGAGACTAAATATAACAATATTCCTGGATTATTACATAAATATAAAACCAGAGTCTTAATTACGCTTGCTACAAACTGCTCGATTAATTGCAGGTATTGCTTTAGAAGGCATTTTGATTATAAAACTAATAATATATCCTTGAAAAATTTTGATAGTATTATTGATTACATAAAAAAGAATAAAAATATAAACGAAGTTATTTATAGTGGTGGTGATCCATTATTAGCTCCCAATAAATACATTCAAAATATAACTAATAAAATCTCTAAAATAGACCATATTAAATATATTAGAATTCATTCAAGAATCCCTATAGTTGATCCAGATAGAATAAATCAATCTTTTTGCGATATTTTTAATAATCATGACTTAGCTCATATTAAGACTATATTAGTAACGCATTGTAATCACCCGGATGAACTAGATGATTATATAAAATCTAAAATGCAATTATTAAAAAACAACAATATTACTGTACTTAATCAATCAGTATTATTAAAAAACATAAATAATGATCCAAATATTTTAACTAAATTAAGCTATAAATTATTTGATTGTAATATAATGCCTTATTATATTCATATGTTAGATCCTGTGCAAAATGCCGGTCATTTTCAAGTAGATAAAAAAACAGCTTTAGATATAATGCACAAAATAAAAGCTATGTTACCAGGTTATCTTGTCCCTAAACTAATGCAAGAAATACCTGGTGAAAAATCTAAAACTGAAGTTAAATAATTTTTATATTTATTTAAATTAAAAAAACATAAAATATTTAGATAAATTTAAACTCAAATTATTATTTCCATAATGCACTTTTACTGATTTTTTTAAATCTAGCCCAGATATTGCTATTTTTTTAGTCTTTAATGATTCTGAGCCATAGTAATTGTAACCAAGACTCCAATGCCAATTATTATTAAACTCTTTTGTTATTCCAATACCAGCATTATATGCTAATGCTGTTTGTTTATTAGTTTTCAACCTAGTATCAATAAACTCAGGGCCACCTGTAACTGTTAAACCCAACTCATAAAGATTCGCACCTACACCTAATTCGACATAAGGTCTAACCCCGCTTTCTTCATAATGAAAATAGAACTTGCTATTTAACATTACATTTAAACTTTTTAATGGGAGTTTAGCCTTAGAATCTTTAAGTCTAAGTCGTTTGTCTTTTAAAATTTCAATTTCGCCGTAGGAAGAGCCTTTAAAATATAAAGCACTAACTCCATAAAAAATCTCTTTTATATAATCATTTTCATTTGCAGGAACAATTAAACCTAAAGCTCCACCAACAGTTGCATCTTTATATCCATCTTGAACGTATATTTCATCTTCACCTAAAGAAAAATCTCTTAAATAATATATATCTAAATTTCTTTTTGAAAAATAAGAATAACCTGCATTTAAGCTTGCCGATAACTTATAATGAGTATGTCTTTCTTGCACATAGATAGCGCTTTTAGTTTTATATAAATCTTCCTCATATATTTTAGAAAAAGCATTTATTGATGAAAACATCATAATAACAGATAGAGTTTTTTTGAAGCGCATTTGTTTAGTCCTTTATAATACTGTGTAATTAAATATTATATACACTAAAGATATTTAGTTCAAAATTTTAAATTCATAATAAACTGCTAGAGTAGAAATATTAAATTAGACTGTTTCTCATTATTTCAGCTTGCTCTATTGGTTGAGATGAATCAGTATTATCATTATCATTATCATTATCATTATCATGATAACAATTTAATTCATATTCTTTGCTACCCACTATTTTAGAGACTATTTTTAAAAATTTATCTAATAATTCTTTAAAGAAAAAAGTGAAATTATCATATAAAGATTCTTTTTTATCACTGAATAACAGCAAGTTAGATATTTTTTTTAATTTATTAAAATCTTCGAAGTCTCGATTAGAGATACTATGCGTCAATGATGAGGGATTTTTTATTTTTTCATCAGTTTCATTAATCTTAATATTTAAATATTCCAACTTTTCATTATCATCTTTGGTAGACAAATCATCAAAGTCAAAAGTAATATCTAAAATACTATTTAATTTTCTAATATTTTTTGCTAAACAAGCAATAATATATTTCTTTTTTTGCTCATCATCCCATTTTCTCATAATTTTTAAATAATGCTCTTGATCTATTACAATGCTATCTTCCTCTATTAACAACCCATCATAGCAAGGCCCTTTTGGTTGAGCTAATTCCTTATTGCTTTCTCTATTCACTTTATAATGGTCATATTCTTCACGAAACTTAGCCAATTTTTCATCAAGCTCTTCTTGTGAGTGCTTTTTTAATTTAAATTTCTGCATATACTTAGTCTTTTCAGGTAAGAAAGACAAGGAACGACAATTTTTCTCTAGTAATATTTCGCCAATAATACTCATGACATAATTTTTACAATTCGTAGCTCCACTAACACTAAGCATATTCATTGTAATTGATTCTTTTTTAGAATCAGCTATTATTTGGTCTTTTACTTTTTTATATTGTTCTTCAGAAACAGGAAGATATTCTACTCCCTTTAATTCTCTTTTATTTATAAAAAAATCTTCATTACCAACAAATCCTTCTTTATGGCCATAATAATAAGATGACGAATCAGGTTGAGTATTATCATCTTTAACTTGTAATCCTCTTGCTATATCAATTTTAGTTGTATTTGCAATAATATCTTCTTCAACAAGCATTATACCTTGATGACTATCCATTCTATCTTTTAATGAATATGGTGATTCCTTTATTCCCCAATAAGTTATACCAACATAATATAATTTCATACCTCACCCTAATACTTATATCTTTTATTTAATTAATAATTAGTAATAGAATATTAAAGTTTATATATTAAGTTTTGCTTAAAAAATTGAAATACATTATTTATTAAACCCTAGTTACTTAAACCATTTTATTTTATATAGAACAAACATAGTAAGTGCTATTATAAATACTAAAATCCCACAAAATATCCAAAATGATGGTCCTTCAGTAGCTCCTGGAATACCGTTTAGGTTAACACCTAAAAGTCCGGTTAAAAAAGTAATGGGTAAAAATATAATAGCAATTAATGATAGAAAAAATAATTTATTATTCATATCTTCATTAATTTTATTATTTAATTCTTCATGAATAACACTTGCTCTATCTCTAAAAGAATCTAAGTCTTCAATGCATCTTTGTAGTTTATCAATACACTCACGTAAATAAAGTCTATCTTTTTGAGTTAATAATCTATGCTCTTCTAAATATAACTTTCCTAAAGCATCTTTTTGTGGAGAAATATATCTTTTGATTAAAATGGCCTCTCGTCTTAAATCAGCTATTTTAGCACGACAATCTAAAGTATCAGCATCTGACACTAAATCTTCTAATACATCTAAATCAGCATCAACACTTTCAACAGCATCATCTATTCTATTTAACAACTTGTAGTTAAGAGTAACTAAAAATTCACTTGTTGTTTTTGGCGCCTTATGATTTAAAATATCATGTCTTAAATCATGAAATGATAAAAGCTTTCTTCGTCTTGTTGTAATTATTTTATTTTTATCAAGATAAATCCTAACAGATACCATGTCTTCTGGCTCATGGCCAGGAGTAAGATTAATTCCTCTAAGGATAGTTAAAATAAAATCATTAAAAATAATACTTCTTGGCCTAGTCTCTTCTTCTGTTAATAATTTCACAGCAAACTCATCTATGTCTAATTTCTCTAAGATATCTTTACTTTCATCCAAAGTATAATCAAGACTTATCCATAAAAATCCTGTTTTTTTATCCTTAAATGACTCAATATCTTTAATAAGTATTTTTTTACCAGAACCTGTTCCGTCTAAAAAATAAGCATAATTTTTTGTATAATTAGACTGCTCTTCAGCATAATATTTAAGTTTCATTTTTTTATATCCAACAATATCATATTTATAATTATATAAATTTATTATAGCAAATCAACATTATATGTTTTTTTTAAACTTTCTATATTAGCTCTTTGTCTCATGATTAAGATAATTAAGTAATTTTAGAGAGTTTAATTTTGCATAAGCATATAATTTATATATCAAATCATCAATATAAAGACATTCTAAGTTCACATTTAGCTCATGCTTTTGCTAAATATAGATATGAAAATGGCAAGACTACTTTTTTGGTTCAAAAAGGCATAAATAATAATCCATTATTACTATTAAGTGATGCAGATACTCTTCAAATATTTTTAACCAATATAAACATTAAACAAAGCTCTTATCTTGAACTTAAATCAAAAGTACAAGCTCTCATAAACTCTTTAATTGAAGATGGATTTAACTCTCAAAAATGCACGATTAAATTATATACTTTAGAATCTGAACTAGCAAATGATGTAGTTGTAAAAAAAAATACTGATAATTTTAATACTAAAACGATTGAAGACATAGCTACTTTATTTACTGTTGAGATAATGAACTTTTTCCCCTATGCACAATATTCTATTGAATGGCATACTATAAAACAATATTTTGGAGATAAAACTTCAGGTAATTTTGTTAATAATATTTTTAATTCAAATATTACCTTTAATAAAATGATTTTAACTGGAGGTTACACTGAAAATCTCGATGGAAAAAGATATAAAAATATCAAAAACTATTATCCTAATTATGATCTAGAAAAAACTCATTAGGTTTTTAAAAAAGTAAAATGAGCGAGCGATTTACAATAACTTTCTTTAATAAAGAAAAGAGGAATAAATACGGATGATAGTACCAATAAGACTAAAAAAGAAAATGTAAAATAATAATCACTTAATTGTATATTATTAACAGAATGATGCTCAAGAATCAATCCAAATAATGGAGCTAATAATGCTGATAATGTCGTTAAAACAGCATTATTAAGACCTAGTCCTACAGCGACAAAATTACTTTTAAATTGCTCAGCTATTAATGCATATCCAATACTTACACCACTAGCTCCTAAACCAATTAAGAAAAATCCTAAAATTAAAGTATATTTATTATTAAAATATACTAAAAACACAACTCCTATTAAAGAAAATATTGCTGATATCAATAAAAAAATACGTCTTCTTTGAAAATAATCTGAGAAAAAACCTAGAGACGGGCAACCAATTGCATATCCTACCCAAGATAATGTTATTAAATAAGATGCAAAATTTGAACTATAACCTTTTAATTCAATAAAATTTTTACCTTCATTCTCTGAAAAATATTCTATAGAAAAATAAATCATTCCACAAAATATAGCAATAATCCATGGTTGAGTTGTTCTAAATAAATTTAAAATACTTTGTTTAATACTTAATGGCTTATAAAGAATGATGTATTTTCCTGATTTTATATGATTATTTTTTACAAAAAGAAAAACTAATAAAGCAATAAATAATCCAATTATAGATAAATAAATAAAAATTAATCGCCAATGCCCCCCTCCTGAGCTTGCTAAAGAGTCTAATGGTCCTGCAGCAACAATAGGTCCTATTGTTCCAATAAATTGCGACAACCCAATGAATAAAGCTATTCTATTAGATGGCAACCAGTCATAAACAGCCACTAGCAAACAAATGAAACCAAATGCAGAGCCAAAACCAGTTATCATTCGAAAAACAATAGCATAGTGATAATTATAAGTAAAAGAAAAGCCTAGTGTAGCAAGACTACAAATAATTACAGCAGATCCTAACGTTAGTTTTAACCCAAAATGCTCTACTATAATACCAACTGGGATTTGCATAAAACCATAAACAATTAAATAGGTAGTAGAGCTTAATAATGAAAACTTAAAAGTAGTTAACTCTAAGTCAGCCATTATCGGATGCTGAAATGTTCCTATCACGGTACGTAATAAAAATTCATATAAAAAGAATATGGCGCAAGTTAACCAAACCACCAGACCTGTTGCAGTTATTTTTTTTTCTTGCATAATTAATTTAAAATACTATTTTATTGTGGTTGCTCCCATTTCTCAATGATTTTTAAAAAACTCATTAGGTTTTTAAAACAGTAAAACTAGCTAATGATTTACAATAACTTTCTTTAATAAAGAAAAGGGGAATAAATATGGATAATAATACTAATAAGACTAAAAAAGAAAATGTAAAAGAATAATCACTTAATTGCATATTATTAACAGAATGATGTTCAAGAATATAACCAAATAATGGCGCTAAAAATGCTGATAATGTAGTTACTACAGCATTATTAAGGCCTAGCCCCGCTGCAGTAAAGTTGCTTTTAAATTGCTCAGCCATTAACGCAAAACCAATACTCACACCACTAGCTCCTAATCCTATGAAAAAAAATCCTAAAATTAAAAAATACTTATTAATAAAATACACTAAAAAAACAACTCCAACGAAAGAAAATATTGAAGATATCAATAAAAAAATACGCCTTCTTTGAAAATAATCTGAAAAAAAACCTAAAGTTGGACATCCAATTCCATACCCTACCCAGGACAATGTTATTAAATAAGATGCAAAATTTGAGCTATGGCCTTTTAATTCAATAAAGTTTTTACCTTCGTTCTCTGAAAAATATTCTATAGAAAAATAAATAATTCCACAGAATATAGCGATAAACCATGGTTGAGATGATCTAAACAGAGTTAAAATATTTTTTTTTATACCTAATGGTTTATAAAGAATAGTATATTTTCCTGATTTTATATGATTATTTTTTACAAAAAGAAAAACTAATAATGAAATAATTGCTCCAATAAAAGATAGATAAATAAAAATTAACCGCCAATGCACAGAGCCTGAGTTTGATAATGAGTCTAATGGGCCTGCTGCAACTATAGGCCCTAATGTTCCAATAAACTGCGATAACCCTATAAATAAGCCAATTCTATTTGATGGTAACCATTCATAAACAGCCATAAATAAACATATTAAACCAAATGCAGATCCAAACCCCGTAAGCATTCGAAAAATAATGGCATAATGATAATTATAAGTAAAAGCAAAACCAAGCGTGGCAAGACTACAAACAATTACAGCAAATCCTAGCGTTAGTTTTAAACCAAAATTATCTACAATAATACCAACTGGAATTTGCATGAACCCATAAACAATTAAATAGGTTGTAGAACTTAATAATGAAAACTTAAAAGTGGTTAATTCTAAATCAGCCATTATAGGATGCTGAAATGTTCCTATCACGGTGCGCAATAGGAACTCATATAAAAAAAATATCGCGCAAGTCAACCAAACCACTAGGCCTGTTGCAGTTATTTTCTTCTCTTCCATAATTAATTTAAAATGCTGTCTTCTTGTTTTTGATCCCACTTCTCAATGATATTTTCAGCTTTATCATAATCAAGAAAAGATGTTATTTTAAAAATAGACATTCCTTCATAAATTAAAGGAGTTGTATTTATACCAACAACAATACCTTTTGTAGTTGCCTTGACAGGCTCATTTGGCTCATTACCAAATGGATCTACAATCGTTCCTATAATTTCATTTTTTTCTATTGTTTGGCCTAAACCAACATTACTATATAAAATTCCACACTTATGAGCTCTTAACCAATCTTCATCTTGAGAGAAAATAGGATTTATATCTGTAATTGCTTCATTAGACATAACTCCTATTTCAATCATCACATTGATAACGCCATTAACCCCAACACTAATTGCATTTTCATCAAAACGCATAGCTTCTCCTGCTTCATAAGCTAAAAACGGAATTTGTAACTCATCAGTAGTTTTTCTTAATTTATGATTATCTACAGTAACGTTCGTCACAACAGGAGCTTGGAATACTTTGGCTAATTTCTTAGAGTCTTTATTATCAAAATTACAGTAAACTTGAGGCAAAATATTATGATTCAGCGCTCCAGTTTGTAATTCTATACAAAAGTCAGCTTTTTTTAAAATTTCTTCAGTAAAAAGATAAGCAAATCGTTCACCAAATGTTCCATCTTGTTTTCCGGGAAAACAATCAACCAAGCTCATGCCTCCAGGAAGCATATTTGTTGATCTAGTTAACCCATACACATTAACAATAGGTATGGCTATAACTGTGCCATTTATTTTTTCAGGACTAAGAGATGTAACTACACGATTAACTATTTCGATTCCATTTAGTTCGTCACCATTTAATGATGAAAAAATAAGTAAGCAAGGACCTTTTTTTCTACCATGAATAACTTTTATTGGCATGTACATAGGCGCGCAACTATAGCGCTCAGGTAATGGCAAAGCTAAATTGGTAACTTCCCCTGGATGAATAGTCACATCGCATATTTTCAGCTTTGTGTTTTTCATAATAATAAATATATTTTTTTTACAAGAATTTATTATACAACAATATAGCTTATTTTTAAATCAATAATTTTATAAAAAATAATTTACAAACAATTTATATCTGATTTTTAATAAACAAACGCTGAAATATAAAAATTAGCACTAATTTAAGTTATAATATTTATATTTTCTTTATCAAGTAAATCTTCAAGCTCTTTTAATAAACCTTGCTCTACCTTTTTATGCCATTTTTTTCCAGCATTAATAATTATTTTATAACTCTCTCCAATATATTTAAAGTCTAATTTAGTATTACCATCAGGATATTTAGCCAAAATTTCTGCTATATATTTAATAACTAGATTATTATTAGAATTTAAATTACTTTCCGATAATTTAATTTCTATAGCTTTAATTTTATCTAATACTGCTTGATTTAAACTAGTGATACTTTCAACCTTTATTCTAAGATTATCATTAAACCTATCTTTAACCATGTTTCCTGAAACTACTATTACTGTATCTTTTTCTAAAAAGCCTTCATACTTTTCTAAATCTTTTTGAAATAAAACTATTTCTAAAATAGAGCTGGTGTCATCAATGGAAGCAATAAGCATGTCTTTACCAAACTTTGTTTTACGTTTTCTTACTGATGTAACTATACCCACCAATTTAACTTTTTTTGCCATTGTTAAAATATTAATAATTTTATCTGGTTTTATTTTGTTAATATTTTCTTTATATTCATCTAAAGGGTGACCGCTTAAAAATAAACCAAGAACTTCTCTTTCAAAAAACAACTTTTGTTTAATACCCCATGGAGATATATCTATATATTGATTTTTACATGAATTATCTATTGTAACTTCTGATGAATTTATAAATAAATCTGTCTGCCCCTTACTTAAATTCTTCTTATTCTGCTCAGCCCAGTTTATTGCTCTGTCAATGCTATTAAATAATATTGATCTATTACTAGATAATACATCCATAGCCCCTGCTTTAATTAATGCTTCAATTACTCTTCGATTTACTCTACGTAAATCAACTCTCATACAAAAATCAAATAAATCTTTAAATTCACCTTGTGCTTTTCTTTCTTCAATAATATTTTCAATAGCAGAAAAACCTACACCTTTAATTGCTCCTAACCCATAATAAATACTATTCAATTCTAAAACTGTAAACTTATATTGATCTGTATTTATATTTGGAAGTAATATTTTTAAATCTAGTTTTTTACTATCATTAAGAAAATTAACAACTTTTTCAGTATTATCAAGATCAGATGATAATACCGATGCCATAAATGCAGCAGGGTAATACGTTTTCAACCACGCTGTTTGATAAGATATTAAAGCATATGCAGCTGAATGAGATTTATTGAATCCATACCCTGCAAATTTTTCCATTAAATCAAATATATATTCAGCGGTATCTTTAGCTATATTATTTTTTTGAGAACCTTCTAAAAAAATCTTACGTTGTTTAGCCATCTCTTCTGGCTTTTTCTTACCCATAGCTCTTCTTAATAAATCAGCTGCGCCTAAAGAATATTTAGCTAAAATCTGCGCAATTTGCATTACTTGCTCTTGATATAAAATAACACCATAAGTAGGTTTTAAAATTGGCTCCAAATCTGGATGAGGATACTCAACCTTAGCACGACCATGCTTTCTATTAATAAAATCATCTACCATTCCAGATTGCAAAGGACCTGGTCTAAATAAGGCAACTAAAGCGATAATATCTTCAAAACAATCTGGTTGTAATCGTTTAATTAAGTCTTTCATTCCAGATGACTCTAACTGAAATACCGCTGTAGTATTATATGCTTTAAGCAATTTAAATGTTTTTTTATCATTTAATACTATGGAATTTATATCTACAATATTTTCATTATTTTTAACTCTTAATTCATTTACTATATCTAAAGTCCATTTGATAATAGTCAAAGTTCTCAAACCAAGAAAGTCAAACTTAACAAGCCCAATTGATTCAACATCATCTTTATCAAATTGTGTAACAAGATTTTCACCACTAGGTTCGCAATATAAAGGTGAAAAATCTGTTAATTTTCCAGGAGATATAACAACTCCTCCGGCATGTTTACCAACATTACGGACGACACCTTCTAATTTTTTTGCTAAATCAATTAAGTCTTTTACATCTTCTTCATCATTATATCTTTCTTTTAATTTTTCTTCTTGCTCCAAAGCTTTATCTAATGTCATACCTATTTCAAAAGGTATTAATTTTGCTATTTGATCTACAAAACCATAAGGATGACCTTGAACTCTTCCTACATCTCTAATTACTGCTTTTGCAGCCATAGTTCCATAAGTTATAATTTGTGATACGCTTTCTCGACCATATTTTTTTGCAACATAGTCTATAACTTTATCTCGATTATCCATGCAAAAATCTATATCAAAATCGGGCATTGATACCCTTTCTGGATTTAAGAATCTTTCAAAAAGCAAATCATAATCTAATGGGTCTAAATCCGTAATTCCTAATACATATGCCACTAATGAACCAGCACCTGAACCGCGTCCAGGACCAACAGGGATATCATTATCCTTTGCCCACTGTATAAAATCAGCAACAATTAAAAAATATCCAGGAAACCCCATTTTGACAATAACATCAAGCTCTAGATTTAATCTTTTTTGGTAAATATTAATATCTTTATCTGAGCTATCTTCTAGTCTTTTCAATAAACCTTGATTAGAAATATTTGTTAAATAATCTCCAACTGTAAAATTATCTGGAATAGGAAAATCAGGTAAAAAAGTTTCACCAAGACTTACAACTGTAGAACATCTTTTTGCTATATTATAAGAATTTTCAATTGCTGATGGAATATCGGCAAAAAGTTCATCCATTTCATTTGTAGATTTAAAATACTGCTCATTATAATAACCTTTAGGACGATTAGGATCAGCAAGAACAATTCCTTGATTAATACAAATCCTAGCTTCATGGGCTTCAAAATCCTCTTTAGCTAAAAACCTTACACTATTTGTTGCAACTAATGGAACTTTAAATCTTTCAGATAATTCTATAACTTTATTAATATATACTTCTTCAAATGGTTTACCTATTCGTTGTATCTCTATATAAAAATTATCTTTAAATAAATTTTGCCAATATTTTAATTTTTCTTCAGCTTTATCATAATGCTCATTAATGATATCAATACCAATATCACCCGATAACTCTCCTGATAATACAATAAGCTCACTAGTGTTTTCATCATCTAACCAACTTTTATATAATAAAGGCTTATTACTTAACATTTGTCCTTTTGTATAAGCTTTTGATAACAAAACCGTTAAGTTTTTATAACCTTGAGTTGATTTACATAACAAAATCAAGGAACTTACTTGTTTAGAAATATCCTGTTGTGACTTAAAACCAGAATTTACATTAGATTTAGAATTAAGTTTATTATCTATATCTAAATCATCATAAATTAAAATATTTGCTCCAATAATTGGTTTAACACCTGAATTTAAAGCAGCTTTATAAAACTTAACCAAGCTAAATAAATTACTATGATCAGTGATAGCTACAGCAGGCATTTGATTTTCAACTGTTTTTTCAATTAATGATTTAACTTTAATTAAACCATCAATTAATGAATATTCTGTATGTAAATTTAGATGTACAAACTTGGTCATTAGATTTAAATAAATATTTAATAATTTTGCTTAAAAACACTTAGATTTTAATATATTTTTGAAAATTAATACATTTTATTATTTTTTAAATATTATTAATTTTCAAAATCGCTATTCAATAATTCAAATATACTTTATAATTTAGAGAACATATTAGTAAATAAGGAGATTATAGTGGAAACATTACTTTGGATAGTAATTTGGCTTGGAGCATTAGGTTATATTTTTTATAACAGGATAGATTTATACACCGGCTCAATAGCCTCAACGGTACTTTTAATAATAATATCTGCACTTAGCTCCTTTTCGGTAATTTCTTTGGTGGTCTTCTGGCTACTTTTTTTAGCAATAGTAATACCGTTAAATTATAACACGTTCAGGATCGAATATTTATCAAAACCTGTTTACAAATTAATAAAAAAAACTCTACCTACTCTGTCAAAAACTGAACAGACTGCAATAGATGCAGGACATGTATGGCTAGAAGCTGAGTTATTTAGAGGTAAACCAGATTGGAATGCATTTGAAAAGCTCCCTAGTGCGACATTAACAAAAGAAGAGCAAGATTTTATAGATGGTCCCTTAACAGAATTATGTTCTATGGTTGATGACTGGGATGCAACCCATAAAGATTATGGAATAAGCCCTAAAATATGGGATTTTATTAAGAAAAATAAATTCTTAAGTATTATTATTCCTAAAGAATATGGTGGATTAGAATTTTCAGCATACGCCCACTCAGAAATAGTCTCAAGATTATCATCAAAAAGTATTACAGTTGGAATATCAGTCTCAGTACCTAATTCATTAGGACCTGCTGAGTTATTAATGCATTATGGAACAGATAAACAAAAAAAACATTATTTACCTAGGTTAGCAAAAGGGGAAGACATTCCTTGCTTTGCACTAACTAATCCTGAAGCAGGCTCAGATGCAGGAGCTATTCCTGATAGTGGTGTTGTTTGCAAAGGTACTTTTAATGGCAAAGAAATAATAGGAATCAATCTTAATTTTAATAAAAGATATATAACACTAGCTCCTATTGCAACAGTTATTGGTCTTGCTTTTAAATTATATGACCCTGATAATCTTTTAGGCGAAAATATTAAAGAATACGGCATTACATGCGCTTTAATTCCTAAAGAAACCAAAGGTGTTTCAACTGGAACAAGACATTTACCACTTAATGTCCCTTTTTCAAATGGACCTGTCAGAGGTGAAAATGTATTCATTCCTTTAGATTACATCATTGGTGATGTAGAAATGGCTGGTAAAGGCTGGAAAATGCTTGTTGAATGTTTAGCTGTAGGTCGTGGTATATCTTTACCTTCTGCTTCAACAGGCCTTGCAAGATTTACTGCATTAGCTACTTCAGCATACAGCAAAATCAGAAAACAATTTGGCGTGCCTCTTTGTGAGTTCGAAGGTATTCAAGAATCTTTAGCACGTGTAATTGGTTATACTTACCTTGCTGATTCAGCAAGAACAATTGCAACAGTTGGCATAGATCAGGGTATAAAGCCATCTATTGTATCAGCAATTACTAAGTATCATACAACAGAGTTTGCAAGACTTGCTGGAATCGATGCAATGGATATACAAGGCGGTAAAGGTATTTGTCTTGGACCTAATAATTATACAGGAAGACCGTTCCAGAGCACTCCTATCGCAGTGACTGTAGAAGGTGCTAATATTTTAACTAGATGCATGATTATATTTGGTCAAGGAGCTATAAGATGCCACCCTTACCTTTTAGAAGAAATGCAAACAATTAGAGATGAAGACTTAATACAATTTGATAAAGTTTTCTTCACGCACTTAGGGTATAGCGTAAGTAATTTTGTAAAAACACTATGGCTTGGTTTGACTAATGGGAGATTTAGTAAAACTCCTAGTTATGCAAAAGATACTAAAACTAAAAGATATTACCAGCAAATAAATCGCTTTAGTGCGGCTACAAGTCTTTTAAGTGATATATCACTAGCCATGCTTGGTGGCTCATTAAAACGACGAGAATCACTATCTGCTAAATTAGGAGACATGCTAAGCTATACTTATCTTGCCACGGCTACATTAAAATATTATGCAGATCAAGGCAGTAAAGCAGAAAGCTTACCTTTAGTTGATTGGAGCATGAAATACTTGTTTAATAAAACACAAACAACTATAGATGATTTTTTAGATAACTTCCCTAATAAATTTATAGGAAAATTATTGAAATTAGTAGTCTTTCCTACAGGAAAGCATACTAAAAAACCTTCTGATAAAAACAATAAACAAGTTTGTGATTTATTTACAAGACCATCAGAAGCAAGAACCCAGCTTGGTGTAAATTTAACGCACCCTAATGAGAAAAATAATCATTTACATCTTTTAGATGAAGCTTTAGCAGCAACAATTCTTGCTGAACCACTAGATAGTAAAATTTCTAAAGCATGTAAAGCCGGTATTATCAGTAAAGAACTTCCTTATCATGACAGATTAGAAATGGCATATGATAAAAAAATCATTAATAAAGAAGAATATAAAATAATATCTAAAAGCTATGATTTAATGCTAAAAGTTATTGCTGTTGATGAGTTTACTCAAGATGAGATATTAAATAAAACACCTGATAAGAAGTAATTTATAAGCAATAAAACCCTCTTGTTGACTTAATTTAGTCAACAAGAGGGTTTTTCATGATACTATTTTAATCAAATCGATCAGCATTCATAACTTTTACCCAAACAGCAACAAAATCATCGATAAATTTCTTTTTATTATCATCTTGCGCATAAACTTCTGAATAAGCTCTAAGAATACTGTTAGAACCAAAAACAAGATCAATTCTTGTCGCTGTCCATTTAACTTTTCCTGTTGTTCTGTCACAGATTTCATATAAATTTTTATCAATAGGTTTCCATTGATATGCCATGTCTGTTAAGTTAACAAAAAAATCATTTGTTAAAGAACCTTCATTTTTAGTAAATACACCATGTTTTGTACCATCATAATTAGCACCTAATACACGCATACCACCAACTAATAAAGTCATTTCACAAGCAGTTAATCCCATAAGCTGTGTACGATCAAGCATCAACTCTTCAGGGCTTACAGAATAATCTTCTTTCAGCCAATTTCTATAACCATCGTGTATTGGTTCTAAGAACTCAAAAGATGCAGCATCAGTCATTTCATCAGTAGCGTCTCCTCTACCTGAAGAAAAAGGAACCTTAATATCAAATCCAGCTTTTTTAGCTGCTTGTTCAATTCCAACATTACCTGCAAGTATTATAGTATCAGCAACACTGCAATCTGATTCAGATGCAATTTTTTCAAGAACTTTTAAAACATTAGCAAGCCTTTTAGGCTCATTACCTTCCCAGTCTTTTTGTGGAGCAAGGCGAATACGAGCACCATTGGCGCCGCCACGCATATCTGAACCTCTAAAAGTTCTAGCACTATCCCATGCAGTTGCAACCATTTCACTTATGGTTAAATCACTTTGTGCAATTTTTTGTTTTACAGCTTCAATATCATAATCAACTGTACCTTGAGGAACTAAATCTTGCCAAATTAAATCTTCTTCAGGAACATCTGGGCCAAAATATCTAGCTTTAGGTCCCATATCACGATGTATTAATTTAAACCAAGCTTGAGCAAAGACTTTAGAAAAATATTCTGGATCTTTATAAAACTTTTCTGAAATTTTACGATAAATAGGATCTTCTCTCATTGCCATATCTGCATCAGTCATAATCGGGTTATAACGTATAGAAGGATCTTCGACATCAACAGGCTTATCTTCTTCTTTGATATTTATTGGCTCCCACTGGAATGCTCCAGCTGGGCTTTTTTTACTTTCCCATTCATAATTTAGTAATAACTTAAAATAACCATTGTCCCACTTAGTAGGATGAGTTGTCCATGCTCCTTCAATACCACTTGAGACAGTATTTCTACCTATACCTCTTGTAGTTTTATTTATCCAACCTAGACCTTGATCTTCAACATCAGCAGCTTCAGGTTCAGAACATAACAGCTTAGAATCACCATTGCCATGACACTTACCAACTGTATGACCACCAGCTGTTAAAGCAACAGTTTCCTCATCATTCATTGCCATACGCTCAAATGTAACTCGAACATCTTCAGCTGTTTTTAATGGATCAGGCTTGCCATTAACCCCTTCTGGATTTACATATATCAATCCCATTTGAACAGACGCTAGAGGATTTTCTAGTGTATCTCGATTTTCACCATCATATCTATCTGCTCCTAACCAATCTTTTTCTGATCCCCAATATACATCTTTTTCTGGATGCCAAATATCCTCACGGCCAAAACTAAATCCAAAAGTTTTAAGCCCCATTGATTCATAAGCTATATTTCCCGAAAGAATAATTAAGTCTGCCCAGCTTATTTTATTGCCGTATTTTTTTTTAATAGGCCAAAGTAGTCTACGAGCTTTATCTAGATTAACATTATCAGGCCATGAATTTAGAGGAGCAAATCGTTGATTTCCAGTGCCCCCACCACCTCGACCATCAGATATACGATATGATCCTGCAGCATGCCAAGACATTCGAATCATTAAGCCTCCATAATGTCCCCAGTCAGCAGGCCACCATTCTTGACTATTAGTCATAAGTGCATGCATATCTTTTTTTAGTGCAGCTATATCTAATTTTTTTAACTCTTCACGATAGTTAAAATTCTTTCCCATTGGGTTTGTTTTTGTATCATGTTGATGGAGAATATCTAGATTTAAAGCTTTTGGCCACCAATCCATTACTGAACTATTCACTGACGTAATACCGCCATGTATAATAGGACAAGATCCTTTATATTTCATTATGTATTCCCGTAACTTATTCGTATATTGCAAATATAATTATAGCATTAACATAAATAGCAACACGTAAAAATTACAGATAGTATTTTTTTATATTAAATTCAGAATAGTTTTTTATAATATTAATTGAGTTTTAAAGACACACAGAGCCTATTTTAACATAGCTGTTCATTCTTCTTCTCATCATAAACTCCAAGCTTTTCAACAATCGTTGTGCTTGCTTCATTCATGCCAAGAACTTCAACTTCTACTCCTTCACGACGAAACTTAAGCACAACCTTATCCAATGCGCCTACTCCAGACAAATCCCAGAAATGTGCCTGTGTCATATCAATTATAATTTTTTCAAGCTGTTCTTTGAAGTCAAACTGCGCTGAAAAATACTCTGCTGAAGCAAAAAATATTTGACCATAAACTTTATAGATACGATGCTTTCCTACTGTTGTGAGTTCTGACTCCACCTGCATCAAGTGTGATACTTTTCTAGCAAAAAACAAAGCACTCATCAGTACACCAGTAAACACCCCCAGTGCAAGATTATGTGTAAAAACAACTACTCCAACTGTTACTAACATCACAAGACTAGATGTTCTTGGGTGAGTACGAAGGTTTTTTATAGATGACCAATCAAATGTGCTAATTGATACCATAATCATTACTGCTACAAGCGCAGCCATAGGAATCTGTTTTACCCATTTACCAAGAACCAAAATCAAAAACAATAAGAATGCCCCTGCAAAGAATGTAGACAATCTACCACGCCCGCCGGATTTAACGTTAATGACAGACTGACCAATCATAGCGCAACCTGCCATACCACCAAAAAATCCAGCAACGATATTTGCAATACCTTGTCCTGTACATTCGCGATTTTTTTCACTCAAAGTGTCAGTTAGATCATCTACAATAACTGATGTCATAAGAGATTCCAGCAACCCGACCACTGCTAACGTTAAAGAATAAGGTAAAATAATCATCAATGTCTCAAAGGAAAGTGGAATATTTGGAATAAGAAACATAGGAAGCTTATCAGGCAACTGGCCCATGTCTCCTACAGAACGTAAATCCAAACCTACAACTATGCTAAACGCTGTTAGTGTAATAATTGCAACTAGCGGTGAAGGAATCGCCCGACTAACATAAGGAAAACCATATATTATAAAAAGTCCTGCAGCTACCATTGCATACATCTGCCAACCAGCCCCTGTAAATTCTGACAACTGTGCCATAAAAATCAGAATCGCCAATGCATTAATGAAACCTGTTATCACAGATCGGGAAACAAATCTTAGCAAAGATCCTAAACGAAAAAAACCAGCAAAAACCTGTATTATACCGGTAAGCACCGTAGCAGCAAGCAAATACTCAAGCCCATGTTCTTTTACTAAAGTTACCATAACTAGCGCCATTGCACCGGTGGCAGCAGAAATCATTCCAGGCCGGCCACCCACAATAGCTATAACTATGGAAATACAAAAAGAAGCATATAAACCAACCTGAGGATCAACACCAGCTATAATAGAAAAAGCTATAGCTTCAGGAATAAGTGCTAACGCTACAACCATGCCAGAAAGCAAATCACCGCGAACATTACACAGCAATTTAGATTTAATTTTAGTAAAACTCATACACACCTTGCTTATCACAAAGCGCCGGAATTACATCGTTTTACGAAAACAAGGCGCGTTATTAAATTTTGAAGAAGATAATTATACAATTAATATAATAAAAGTCAAATATTTTTTATTTATATTTAATATTGTAGATTAATTTGTAAAATTTTCATACTAACTTTTTATCAAAAAAATAATAAGGTGAAATTCCATAATTGGATAAGACATACAATGTTTATAAACAAATTGATATAGCTATAATAAAAAACACCTTATCTTTTATTTATCTAAATATCTATATATAGATTATGTGCTAAAATTATAAGTATTTATTATAATTTAAACAAGGATAAAATCATGAACATGTTTCAAGCTGATCTAGCATTTGCTGTTGAACTAATAGCAATAAGTATTGGGGTGGCTTTTATTATTTGGTCTTATAGAAATGAAGGAGCTGGAATTTTAGCCGCTAAGTATTTAGGATATTTTGTTTTAATTTTAGGAGCAATATCTATTATATGCACTACTTATTATTCAATAAAATATTTGAGTCTTGGTTACTTTGATAAACCAATTAAAATGCAATATATGAAACAGCATAAATTAAACCATATGGATCATATGAATCCATAAAAATTATTTTATCATACATGCTGTAAGATGACATTATTCAGCATGTATGATAAAGCGCCTCAAGCAAAAATATAAATTATAAATAAATTTTTTACTTGAGGTTAATGTTCGTGCTGGCCATGATCTTGGAAGTCGTTATCTGGGTTTATATTAGTATGAGTATGCCCTGTTTCTTCTGCTTGTGGCAAAGACCTCACTCCTATTCCATATCGGTACACTAGTTCAGAACCATACCACCCAGTTGTTATCATAAAACCAAAAGTAATAGTCATTCCAGCAGCATAAATCCATTTAGGAGCTAGCGCTTTAATCCATAATAACCACGACCAAATTACCATTATCCAAATAAATCCAAATGTAGTTAATGCAAAATTTCGGTGCGTTGTCATCACCCTATGTGAAATCGCGTCATGGGCTACAGTATAATATGCATAAAATCCAGCTGATATGGTCAAAATAGAGAATAAACCTCCTAACCATAAACACCAGCGTGATACTATAAAGCACTCTTGTTGTAGTGTTTGACATCGTGCTAATAACCAGCCTAAAATTAACGTCCCTAAAGAGGTAGTAATTAACGCAATCGTGAAATGTACTAGCACAGGATGATAGTTTGGAATGATTTCTGGCATGGAATAATAATCTCTTGTTTAGGTAATTTATTAATGATACCTTAATGTTATGATAAGTTTCAATAAATTTACGGCATAAATAAGATCAAAATGAAAATAAAAAAAACATTACGTTGGATTTGTGGAATAGCGCTTTTATCTTTATTGACAATCAATACCCACGCAGAACATCATGTAGTTAATTTAATAGTAGATTATAAAACAGTTAATTTCAACGGAACCCCAGCAAAAGCCATTGCTGTCAATAACCAAATTCCAGCCCCTACCTTACATTTTAAAGAAGGTGATCATGTCACTATCAATGTTTACAATCATCTAAAGGTTGGCACTAGTATTCATTGGCATGGCTTATTGGTACCGTGGCAAATGGACGGTGTTGCTGGCATTAGCCAAACAGCAATACCACCAGGTGGCGTTTTTCATTATTCATTTACACTCTATCAATCTGGTACTTATTGGTATCATGCTCATGAGGAGTTTCAAGAACAACAGGGCTTATACGGTAGTATTATTATCGACCCCAAAAAATCATCACCGTATCACTATAACAAAGATTTTGTTGTTGTATTATCAGATTGGAATAATGTCCTTCCTGAAAAAGTTTACGCTAATTTAAAAAAGGAAGGTGATTATTACAATCCAAGATTCCCATTACAACCATCATTAAAAAAGTTTCTTTACGACTCCAAAAATGCATCACCTAAAGAAAGAAAACAACTCGTCGACGATTATAAAATGATGCAACAAATGCGTATGAGCATTTATGATTATAGCGACGTTGCTTATGATGCTTATTTACTCAATGGCAAAACGACAAAAGACCCATGGACAGCTACTGTGAAAGTTGGAGATGTTGTACGATTGAGATTTATTGATGCTGGTGGCAGCACTATTTTTAATGTTAGAATACCTGATACCTTAATGAAAATTATACAAGTTGATGGTAATAATGTTAAACCTCTTATAGTTAATAATATTAGTGTTGCTCCAGGAGAAACTTATGATGTTTTAGTTTCAATTAAGAAACCAATTCCTTATATAATTTATGCTGAATCTATTGATACATTAGGTCATACTGTTGGTGCACTAACCACGTCACCTCAGCAACCCATTAATTATCAAAAGGTAAAACCTTTTCCTGAGCCTTTGCCGATAACTCGAGAAATGATGGATAACATGATGGGTGTTAACATGAGCCATAATTTAGGATCATCAAAAAATATGTCAAAAATGGATGACATGACTCATTCTCAAAAATCAATACAATCCAATGCCGCAAATACTATGCCAGCGACGAACAATTCAATGAATATGCCAACGGAATCAACTATTCAAGGAGATTCAATTGTTGCACCAGAGACATTACCAGAAATAAAAACATCTTCAAATACAAAATATCAGTCGCTTGTTGCCGCAGTTAAAACCAATGACCCTAACAAACCTATTAACGGAGTTATTAGGATGGAGTTATTTGGATACATGGATCATTATGTTTGGTTCATTAATGGTATCCCTGGATATCAAGCCAAACCCATTGTATTACAACCTGGGCAGCGGTATCGTATTATCTTTAGTAATACATCAATGATGCATCATCCCATGCATATTCATGGGCACTGGTTTATTTTAAGAAACGGCCATGGAGTTTATGACCCATTGTTACATACTATTGATGTACCACCAGGCGCTACCATAGTTACTGATATTGATACAGATGCAAATGGGCAATGGTTTTTCCATTGTCATCAGCTGTATCATATGATGGCTGGGATGAATCGTATTTTTCAATATTCCACTTTAATTGATCTTGAAAAAGGAAAAGGCAGACTCGAAAAAATAATCAATCCATTACCCTACACCAACCAAGCTATTATTCGCGTTGATAAAGCACCAATTAATTTTAATTTAGTGCGTGACCCATTAGGACATCCAGCATATCTTTTTATGGCAAGTTTTTTAGATGCGGATGAGGATCCTTTTAACAACAGCCAAGAAATCACTTATAAAGGATTATTTGGTGATGATTATAACAAGCTTGAACTTTATATGAATGAAGCTGAAATCAATAAAGGAACTATCGATAACGCTAATCTTGATATTTTTTACTGGCGCTTGATTAGTCAATTCTGGGCTGTTAAAGGCGGTGTCAATTATGTTTATCGACCTGCTAAAACACCTTATGTACAACCAGGAATAGGAATTGAAGGTTTAATGCCTTATTTTATTGATACTGATTTCCGCCTTTATTATCATGATGGAGGCGCTAAAGCAGATTTAGAGTTTTCTCGAAATACTCTCATCGCACATAACTTTTTTATTCGCACTGCGTTTCGAGGGATATTTTCAACTAAAAGAACCCCTCAAGATGAAGTGGGTAAGGGTTTAAATACATTTGAATTTACACTGCGACCTTATTACCAAATCAACCCCACCGCCGCTGTATATTTACAATATAAATATACAGGCAGCTATGGTGAGGTAAAAAGCTTATTACAGCAAGACAACAAATCTACCAGCGAAAACAGATACAGTATTGGTTTATCATTATTATTCTAGCAAAAAATAATCATGTCGTGACGGTTTGTCAGGGTAGCTGTTCTTAAATTAACAAAGGATTTTGGGATATATTATGAGTAAACATCAACGACAAAAAGTAATCATCATGGGAGCTGGAATTGGAGGCTTAACAGTTGCTCATGAACTATTAGAAAGTAGGAATAAATATGATATTCATATATATGACAAAAATATAATTATCGGTGGGATGGCACGAAGTGGTGTAAAAATTAGAAATGGAATTAAGCTGCCTACAGAATATTGTTGGAGAATTTATGGGCCAAATTACGACAATCTAAGATCAATTCTAAAAAAAATTCCATTAACAAATGATCCTGAAAAAACAGTACATGACAATCTTGTTGATATAACTGATTACCTTATCGCCGATCAAGGTACTATTATGCATATGAACAATAGGCCAAAAACGCTTATTGATATACGATATGCATTTAGAAATATTCCATTTAAACAAAAATATAATGTATTAAATAAAATACTGTACTGTTTTCTTATTTCTACAGAGCGACTAAACAAATTAGACAATACTTCATGGAATGAGTTTATAGATCCTAATCATAAGCTTTGTAATGATATGAAAAAATATATAATCGATATTATGGGGCCTTATCTTGGTGCTGACGCTCGTCAGGTTAATGTTCCTTCTGTGATAAAAACATTAGAATCCTTCAAATTATTTAATCGCCCCATAAGTGTGATGGTAGCCATCCCATTCTTAGGACAACTCTAAAGTAGAGTTTCTAT
>TARA_R110002073_G_scaffold123819_1_pt1 | contig 39389 bp, 33 predicted proteins | sample TARA_R110002073 | Tara Oceans TARA_R110002073 (sample SAMEA4397174) | marine metagenome | biome: Polar Biome; feature: [DCM] deep chlorophyll maximum layer (ENVO:01000326); material: water (ENVO:00002006), including particulate matter (ENVO:01000060) such as... | depth 40 m
GTGAAAAATGGAATCACAAGAGGCGCCAACTATCCTGACCTAGGGGGCATGCACCACACTAGATCTGCCGAGCACTATTCCGCAACCGTAATGGCGGTTGGTAGGTGGCTGGCAATCGAGTAGATTGGTTTGGCTGGTGCTTATTGCGCGCTAGACTAGAGTAGCCAGAATTCAGAGCCTGCTGTGATCGGATCCATCTGGCACAGGCAGGTGCAGAGCGGAAAACTCGAGGCGCAAAAATGGCGATTGGCTTCTCCTTAGACCAATGGGCTTATCGCTGGTTCCATTCCAGTAGGAAATGGGCTCCAACGATGACACCAGCACAAGGCGAGAAGATGGCGCACAGCCATCTGATGCGCTGCGTGAGAAGGATTCTGAGACCAAGGACCGTACCTTCTGGCAAGGCCGTAGCCACAACGAGCTGAGCGCTGAGGACTCCCGCGAATGTGAAACCAATATTCTTGGTTTCTTCAAGGTGCTACTAGAATGGGAAGCCAAAGACAGGGCCGAGAGCGAGGAAGCCGACGGGCTGTCGCTGCCGCATGATATTGTAGACGTTGGAGCGGCCGATCCAGAATGACACGTAGCAAGAAGCACAACCATTCCGCTATCGACGTGATTCTCTACGCCCGTGTCTCATCCAAGGAGCAAGAGCGTGAGGGGTTCTCGATTTCGGCGCAACTGAAGCTACTGCGCGAATACGCGGCACGAGAAGGGTTCGTCATAGAGCACGAATTTGTGGATGCCGAGACTGCCAAGAGTGCTGGCCGGTCTGGCTTCGATGAAATGGTTGGATTCTTCCGAGACAACGCCGACACCCACCGGCTACTCCTTGTGGAGAAAACCGACCGGCTCTATCGAAACTTCAAGGACTACGTCACCATCGACGAGCTAGATCTAGACATTCATCTCGTCAAAGAGGGTGCCGTTCTTGGTCCCAATGCCCGGTCGAGCGAGAAGTTCATACACGGCATCAAAGTACTGATGGCCAAGAACTACTGCGACAACCTTTCCGAGGAAACCAAGAAAGGAATGCGGGAAAAGGCACGACAGGGAGGCTGGCCAGGCCGTGCTCCCCATGGCTACCGCAATGCGGAGGGAACCAACGGAAAGAGGGCAATCGAGCCAGACCCAGAATTTGCGCCTATCATTCGCGGCCTGTTCGAGTGGTATGCCACGGGAGATCACTCAACGCGGGAGGCAACCCAGAAGCTGCGAGACGACGGTCTTGTCTTTCGCAAGAGTAAGGGAATGCTGCCCAAGTCCACAGTTCACCAAATTCTACGTAACCCATTCTACATGGGAGAATTTAATTGGAGCGGCGAGAGGTATCAGGGGGTCCATGAGCCTTTGATATCTCGTGACCTTTGGCAACGAGTGCAAGACATTCTCACTGGCCGCTTCGCCAAGCGTCATCGCAAGGCAAAGCACGACTTCGCCTTTTCACGACTCATCGAGTGCGGTCATTGTGGAGGGGGAATGGTCGGCGAGATCAAGAAGGGCAAATACATTTACTATCATTGCACGGGCTACAAGGGGAAATGCCCCGAGCCCTACACCCGCCAAGAAGTCTTGGAAGAGAAATTCGGTGAGGTGTTGCGGGGGTTGACCTTCGACAATGACATCCTTGCCTGGGTCACCCAGGCTCTGCGGGAGAGTCATGTTGACGAGAAGCAGTGCCACAACGAGGCCATCATCCGACTCCAAGCCGAATACAACCGCCTCCAGAACCGTATTGAGACCGCCTACGAGGACAAGCTCGATGGGCGCATCAACGTTGCCTACTTCGACAAGAAGTCTGCCGAGTGGCGGACCGAGCAAGACCGGATTCAACGAATCATCAAAGAACACGAATCCGCCAACCGGACCTACTACGACGAGGGCGTGAAACTCCTCGAACTCGCTAGTAGAGCCCACGAGTTGTTCCAGAAGCAGGAACCGAAGGAGAAGCGCCGATTGCTCGATTTCGTACTATCGAACTCCTCTTGGGCCAACGGTGAACTGTCGGTCACCTACAGACAACCGTTCGACATCATTGCTCAAGCAGTAGCCCGAAACGACGAAGAGGCCACCTCGAAAGGGGCCTCTTTGGTCGATACTGAGTATTGGCTCCGGCAGACGGGCTCGAACCGCCGACCTAGTGATTAACAGTCACCCGCTCTACCAACTGAGCTATGCCGGAATGCTGCGGATTTCTATGGGATTACAGTGATGCTGTCAAGCCTCAAGGCGCGTCTACTTTGCTTGTGGCTGGCAGATCGCACGGCGGTTTGGCTCAGCTGCGCTCTCTGCGTAGAGCTAGCCACAATTCGGCGCTGGTGGGGCAATTTGATTTTTTTGCTGAGTGCGGGATTCAGGAAGCTCGCTCGGAAAACCGGCCCTCGGCTGGGCAGGCGCCAGCGCCCTAGTTCAAGCCCAGGCCGGCCAAAGCAGCCGGGTAAGAGCCGTGACAAAGCGCGGAGCCGCACCAGCCATTCCCACGAGTTCAAGGTCCACAGGAGCCCACAGGACGCCCTGCCGCCGATACACAATCCACCCTGCTCAGATCTACCGGCCTACTCCCCAAACGAACGTTCTGTGGGCGGTTCACCACCAGGTCCCGCGCGTCCCAGACTGCCAGCGCCCCAACGCTTGCCATGTCCCCAAAACCGAGAATCACCTCGTGATCACCCACACGTTTTGCTAGGCGGCAATTCGCCCCAGCACCAAGAAGGTCGAGTACGGTGTGCCCTGCCACGGCGAAATCCAACCGATGCCAACACTAAGAATTCTACCTACCCTCATTCTGGCCTGGGCCATCACCGGCTGCTCCGCGGACAAGGCGTCCACATCCGGCAAAGCTGAACCGACCAAGACCGAACCAAGCAAAGGCGCCGCAGCCAAACCCAAGCGAACTGCGCCAAGCACTGCCGCTGCGCCAAGCACCATCAAGCCCACAGCCCTCGAGACAATTTCGCGCAAAGGCCAAGATGGAAAAACTCGTACGTGGACTGCCCTCGCCGGCATCGAAGTCGCGGATGCAAACTACAAAGAGCTCTACCAAAGTCGCGGCGAGCACTTTATTGGTTTTAAGGCCACAGTCACCGCCAGCGCCGAGAACTGCCTTGTGCACTGGCGGGCTGAGTTTGATGGCAAGACAGCAGATGGCAAGACAGCAAGCGCTAAGCCTCTTGGCAAGCTAGAGGGCACCATCCCCGTCGCTGCTGGCAACACACAGCTCGCCTCGGCGATCCTCGACGTCGACGCAGAAGTAGCAAGCCAGATCAAAAGCGCGACCGTTGGCTATTGGACCTTGTGCGGCGATGCACTTCCAACGCCTAGCGTCTTTGACGTTGCCATCACCAAGACCACGCCCGAGCAAATCAAGTTTGGCAAATCGTTTAACTTGCATCACACACGCCTGGCACTTACGTCCAACATTGCAACCGTCGGCAAAGAGCCACAGCGCTGCTACTTTGAGTTGGTTGTCGAAGACGCCGACAAAGACGGCTTTACCCTGAACCGCGACTTCGCAAGCTTTAGTCTGCGCCCCGGCACATCGAGCAGCGCATCGATGCGGCGAACAACCTTTGAAGGTGGCAACGAGCGAGACTACAACCCGCTAGTCGCAAACACGCGCAGCTACCTCCGCAAGCTCGTCTGTAAAACAAACTGGAGCGCTGCCCCCGAGAGCATCTCGGGCATCAAGATCGAGAACCTCGAAGCAACGCGTTACGAGGGCGAGCCCACAACGGCCGAGCAACACGTTCGCGCAACCTATGCCCACAGTGCCACCTTCACAAATACGATGGGCAAAGACTGCTCGTTTCGCATTCGCTATCGCATGCTCGACAAAAGCGGCATGCCACTAAACCGCGCGCCGGTGCTTAGCGAAATCGTGCATCTCGCAAAAGACGCAAAGGTCTCGTATCAATCAGCCAAGCAGCGCCTCTTTGTTTGGCTCGAACAAGCAGACGACGTTGGTGCGCTGGTTGCCGAGCAAGCCGCACCGGTTCAAAACTGCGCGGCCTTTGATGCCAAGCAAGCGCTGTAGCGCCGTGCCATACTGCTCAGCGCCCCATCATGAGAATCAACCTGGCATCCAATCGCCACCGCAAGTGGCAACATCGTGTTGCCCTCGCAGCGGTCAAGCAATACGTAGGATTGATTCCCGGCCCGATGCTAGCGATGACGTATCGCCCCTCTCTGGTTTCGGAAAACGTTCGGGCCTACATGCTTCGCAGCTCTTCTCACCAGAGCGCATGGTCTCGCGGCGAATCCGAGCTTATGGCTTCGTTTGTCTCCAACCTCAACACCTGTCATTTTTGAGCGAGTAGTCACACCGCAGTTGCGGCCCTTCACACCAAGCAAGCGACGGTCGACGCCGTCATCAGCGATTATACAACCGCGGCAATTGATGAACGCTTTCGCGCCGGGCTCTCGCTCGCCGAGGCGATGACAAAGAAGGTAAGCACGATCGATGCGAGCTTTATCGCGGGCCTAAAGACGCGCGGGCTAAGCGATGTTGACATCGAAGATGCTGCATCCATCGCCTTTCACTTTAACCTCATCAATCGGCTCGCCGATGCCTTCGACTTTGCGCTTCCAAACGAGAAGCAACGCCGCCGCCAAGCCGCGATTTTGGACGTGGTTGCCAAGAAGAGCACAGGCCCTCGGCCAAGCCCCTCATATGCGCCGGGGCAAGATGGAATCGTTCGCCCGGTTGAGCTTAACGAGTTTCGCGAGGCGGTTTTGCAAACCGTTGGAGCAACCGCACCGGCACTTCGCGTGAGCATGGAGTCGACAGCAGCCTTGCACATGGGTGCAACCCGCGAGGCGAGCCCACCGCCAACTCAACTGGTGGCCTATGCCGAGACCTTGGCGAAATACGCCAGTGCCATCACCGACGAAGAAGTCGCCGCGCTTCACAAGGCAGGCTACGACGACGAAGCGCTTTTCGAGCTTACGCTCGCCGGCGCCATGGGGGCCGCCTTCGCTGGCATCGAAGCGGTCTTTCAAGCAAGCGCTACAGACAGTCGACCAAACGAGTAGCTGCCTCGGGAACCAGCGTTAAGAATAGTTCTGGTTCAAAGAGTTCGACTTCCATGATTTCGAGATTGCCAGACCTGCGAACCATATCCACTCGCGCGTAGAGGCTCTTGCCTGGGCATGCATCCAGCGCCTGTTGCGCAAGCGCTGTTGCCTCTTCGCTTGGCGCCTCGACAGTATTGATGCCGCCAAACTCGGCTTGCACGCGAAAGTCTCCCTGCTTTGGAACCTTGCGAATGCCGTGGTGCACAACGCCACCAAGCGCGATAACAGCCAACTCGCCCTCGCTTTTAATCTCGGGAACAAAGGGCTGCACCATGTACGGCGCTTGCTCGGCATTAAGCTCGACAAGGTCGCCGTGATGCAAATGTTGGAGCCCCCACGAGCCGCCCGAAATCACGGGCTTTAAAATCGCGCTCTGGCCAAGTTGCCAAATGCGCTCGAGTGCCGCTTGCACCTCTTCGGCACTTCCAGCGTATTCGGTGGGCACAACAGGAACGCCGGCCTCTGCCAGTTCGTCAAGGTAGCGCTTGTCAAAGTTCCAGTTAAGCATCGCCGGTGGGTTGCGAAGCTTGGTTTGCGATTCGACGCAGGCAAGCCAAACGCGAAACTCATCGGGTCGCTGAAAGTAATCCCAGGTCGAGCGAATGAGCGCGACGTCGATGCTGCTCCAGTCCACCTGCGGATCGTCCCAACACCAGTGCATCGCCTCGTGCCCTGCCCTCTCGATTGCGGCAAGCAAGATTGGGTCGTCTTTACTTAGCGCGGCAGCGTTCTCGCTTGTGACGACCGCAATTCTCATGACTCACCATCCGACGATGGCTTGGGATCGTCCAAGTCTGCGTCGCTAAATGCAGGAGCGGTTGGAACTGTGCTTTCAAAGTCGGCCATCGGATCGTCATCAAACTTAGCGGCCGCAACAACTCGCGCTGGCTCTTCATCACCAAGCTCATCGTTCGAATCTTCGCCAAGGTCCTCGTCGATCGAATCGTCGCCAGACTCCTCAAGATCCTCATCGAGCGAATCATCGCCAGACTCATCAAAGTCCTCGTCACCAGACTCGTCAAGGTCCTCATCCTCGTCCTCATCCGAAATCCCGCCGTGCCCGCGCAACTCCTCGTCGAGCTCGTCATCAAGCTCGGGCTCCCCAACTGCGACCGGGTCATTGTAGTGCGCAGGAGGTTCGTTGTAGACCTTTGGCGCCGCTGGGCCGGTACCGTGCTCGTGTTCCAGCAAGAGCGTATCGGTCGGCTTGCCAAGGAGTTTTGGATCCAGCGGAGCCGGCCTGCCGCGGGCAATCGCCAAATCCGCAATTGCACCCAAGGTCTCCGAGTAGGTGCGCCCACTCGCACTCGCGCACAGCATGAAGGCTGCACCGTCGACAAGGTCGGGGTTGGGATTTACTTCGAGAATGTAGATTTCATCATCCTCAATGCGCATGTCGACGCGAGCGTAGTCTCGGCAGCCAACCGCAATGTAGGCCTCACGGGCAATGCGGCGAATCTCGGCGGCCAGCGTTGGGTCGAGGTCGACCGGCGGCACAACCGCATCCATCGTATAGAAGTCTTTGCTGTGCGGGTCCCACTTTGCGCGGTACGAGATAATTTGCGGCCGCCACTCATCGTTTGGATTGAACTCCGAGTCGTCAAACTCCATCTCAAAAAGCGGGAGCACTTCGGGCGGGTTATTGCCGAGAACTGCCGCATGGATTTCTCGACCATCCACATACTCTTCAACCAGAGCCGGCATCTCGAACTCTTTGTGCACAAAGGCGACGCGTGCCTCAAGCGCCATATGATTGTGAACAACCGAATCCTTCTCGATTCCGCCGCTGGCATCTTCGAAGGCAGGCTTGACGATGAGCGGGTAGATAAGACCGTGATCCATGGGCACAGGCAGTGTCTTTGCCAGCATGAAATCCGCTGTTGGCAACCCTGCGGCCTCTAGGAGGAGCTTGGTGCGAAACTTGTTTTGGCAGGTCGCAAGGTTCATCGGCCGGTTGCCAGTGAACGGTATGTTCATCATCTCGTAGAGCCCGGCGATGTAGGCCTCTTGAATTTGATCGTCGTTAAAGAACTCGACCAGGTTAAAGATGGCGTCGGGACGGTGCAGCCGAATGGCGCCAATGGCCCGGTCCAAACTGTCTTCCACGTTCACAAGTTCGACGTCAAAACGAGCGTCTTCGAGTGCCTTGATAAAGGCGCCCATCTCCTCGTCGACGGTGCCAACATCAGGCACGACTCGGGACGGATCCCAAGCCAAAGGCCTTGGACCTTCATCACGCCACTTCTCATAGATGTCTTCTTCGATTTGGTTCCAAAGGACAAGCAAGCGACCACGACTCGGCATGTGGTCATCTTCCCGACGCACGCCTGCGGATGCAAGAGCCACAGAAACGATAGAGAACGTTGCAACGCGACCAGCACTTGCCTTACTCTTATTTTAGGCATTAGCAACGGACTAGAACTTGGGCCTATACGAGCAACCAAATGATTGGACCTGCGGACCATTTGCGCTGAAACACGCATTGGTCGCCCTGGGCAAACTCGTCGATGAATCGGCGATTGCTCATGTCGCGCACCCCCACTGGTGGGCAGGGACAAACGAAGTAAAACTTGCGAGAGCGGCTCGCGCTTTTGAATGCGACCTTCCATTCATTCGAAGGAAGTGTCCAGACAGGGCTCATGCGACCCTTGTACGGCATTTAAGCTTAAAGCGCCCCGTCATCCTTTGCGTCGACGATTGGGATCATTGGATCACTGTCGTTCGCCATGAAGCGGGTCGCTTTGTGGTTATCGATTCGAAAAACGCGCCGGTGCTCCAGGTATTAACCTGGCCCCAATTGCGAAGACGCTGGCGCTTCTACGACGAAACGGACTGGGGCGACTTTGTCCCGGTCTTCGATCTTCATCCGGTCAAGCCACGATTTCGAATCGACGTGAAGGCGCAGTTTTCTGTCGAGCGCGCCTATTTTCTTCGCCGCCAAGAAAATGCCGATCTCGCCGAGCACTGGGACGACTACCTCTCCGACCTACTCGACATCTGCCGCCCGCGCACTGCCAGCGGTCGGGCCCCTCGCAAGGCGATGCCGGTGTCGCTCTTTCTCCGGCGGCACCGGGACATGCTCGTTGGGCGACTGGCCTACTGGCACGGCGACATCAACCCCGAGGCCATCAACCGGCTGCTTCGCAACTTTCAATTCGTCGCCGAGACCTACGCCATGCAAATCCCAGTTGCTGGGCAAGAGCAAATCCTCGTCGACCTGTCCATGCTCTTGGGCATGTGGGCGGCGGCTGGCCACGGCATCGCTCCGATGTACGGCGCAGGCGAAGAGTAGCGCGCGATTTAACTCGGGCCTGGCGCCCGCAGCTTGCGCCACAGCCAACCAAGCAAGAGCAACTGAAGCACAAAGAGCGGCAGCAAACTTGTGCGGCCGCTTAGGCCAAAGACCTTTTGGCCTAGGTTCCAAGCAGCGGGAGCGGCACGCCGCGGCGCGTTGGGCATATCGATTCCCTGGGTGCTAATCGAGAGCTTGCCCTTAGTAAAATTCGGTCGCAGATAGTCTTTGTACGGCGCCTCAATATGCGAAGGCACTTCGGGTTTGACTGCGGCTCCCATCAGCATCATGTGCGCCGAGTACAAGCCCAGAGCGAGCACGAGCGCCGCCACAACAACTCGCAGCGAGCTGTGGGCAATCGCGCCGGGAAGGAAGAGCCCCGAGGCCATGATGACCAAGAAGGGAATCGCCGAGATGAGGTATCGCGGCCCCATCGCCCAACCGCCCTGCCAATCGACAAGCGACGAGTTGAGCCAGAATACAAAGACCACGACAAAGATCGAGACGTAGAGTTCGGCGCGATGTGTGCTGTTGCGGAACATCAAGATGGCACCGGGCACGGCTGCAGCAAGCCAAGGGGCCGAGTACAGAAGCCCGCGATAGTGGCCAATCAAGAGTTCCTTTAAGACCTCTGGTTCGGGAATGCCAAGCCCCATGAAAAAGCCTTGGCTCCGATGTGGTTGCGTCGAAAACTCGTAGGGCAAGGTGGCGGGTCCGCCAAAGACCATCCAGTGATAGACGGCGCAGCACAAGCCGGGCACAGCAATGCCCGCAGCAAGCCACGCAAGCCGTTGCCACGGCCGCAGGAAGGTGAGTGCGTAGACCGAGATTGCAATAAGTGGAACGGCGCTTGGGTATTCGACGACGACACTCATGCCAAGTACCGCACCGGCGGCAAAGAGCCCTTTGCGGCTAAGCGTTCGCACGCCTTTGCGCTCGCTTGCCAAGGCAACAAAGCCCAAGAGCAACAGCGCCGCAGCAAGTTGATGGCCGTAGAAGAGCGTCGCATAGGGAAAGGCCAAAGTCGCAAGGCCGTAGCCAAGGGCAAGCCCAAGCGAGGTGCGGCGCTCGATTCCAAAGAGCAGCAAAAGCCAAAAGAGCGCAACGACTGCCAAGGCCGACGGCAGCGCCACCGAGGTTAGCGAGGCGACATAAGCGGCCACGGCGAGAAAGTCGGCGCTCGGCGAATCGCCACCTGTGGTCCAGTACAGAACCGCATACGAGGGAATCGCCAGCCACGAGGCACCGGGGGCTTTATCGCAGTAGAAGTGGGTGTTTGGGCCCGCCTTTACACACCGCCCCTCCGGGCCTCGGCATGCCTTATCACCGGTGTTGCGATGATACGGATCGATTCGCGAGGTGCCCGATTCGACGTTGGCTCGAACCAGGTCAAAGCGACTGTTTTGGTTCCATCCACCCGCTTGGTAGAAGTAGCCGTACGCACAAAAGACAATAAGAAAGAGGCCAACAAGAGGCTTCCAACCAAGCGACCTAGGCATCGTCCCTCTTGGAGAACTCGGCGCAGCGCGCAACCGGCTGTGGTTGATACTTGCGCATGCCCTCGGCCTGGCACAGTAAAAAGGCCGATGTTTGCGTGCGGACGATCCGCGAATGCGCGCAGCCATGACAAATTGAGGTCGCGAAAGGCGTATCAGATGAAGCGGGCACGGCCGGTGGCGGAGGGTAACACGAGGGCTCCGCTCAGGGCTTCAGATGGTCAAGCAACGGTCGATTCACCTGGGGTCACATGCCTCAAAAAACCTCACGGTCGCCGACTTCCAGCCGCAAGAAGCGACCGACAACACCTGCTCGCGGGCTGCGACTGCGGACAAAATTCCTTCTCGGCTTTGGGGCAATCACGCTCGGCATGGTGGCGAATATGGTCTACACGGTTTGGCAAGTACGTAAAACTACAACCCAGACTGAGGTGACTCTCAAACACCATGTGCCGACAGTACAGGCGAGCCGGGTCTTGCAATCCGGGATTCAGCGCTCAATGGCCGCACTTCGCGGTTGGGTTCTGCTTGGCAAAGACTCGTTTCGACAAGAGCGGCGAAAGGCATGGGACATCGAGATTTATCCTGCACTTGCCAGCCTACAAAACGCACTCGGCGATCACGAGGCCGAGCGCGACTTGCTTGAGCGCCTGGTCAAGGACCTTACTGCTCTTGATTCACAGCAGAACCAAGTCGAGCGCATTGCGAATACGCCTGAAAACAAGCCAGGAATGTACCTTTTCACAACGCAGGCGGCTCCACTCATAGAGGAGTCGTTCGCTCGAATTTCGAAACTCATCGCGTTGCAGGCAGCGCAACCGACAACCCGCGAGCGCACTGTCGCTCTTGTTGCCATGGCCGACTTTCGAGGCCTGAGCAGTATGGCAGCCGGAAACCTTCGGGCGTTTGCAACCTCAGGTCTCGAAGCGGATAACGCAAACGCACACGACTACTCGAGTCGCTCTCAAGAAGCATTTCGCCAGATTCTTTCGTTAAGGGAATCGTATTCGCAAGAGCAAGCACAAGTACTAGAAAAACTCGTAGCCAGCCAAATCCAACTTATATCGGTTGCCGAGACAATCATCAATCAGCGAAGCCAGGCCGACTGGGACCAAGCAAGCCATCTTCTTACGACCATCGCGGTCCCCAAAGCCGCCGCGATTTCGCTCGCAGTGGAAACCCATGCTGCGACCCATGAAGCGATGATGAAGAGCAAGTCGGCCGCAACCCTAGAGAGCTCTCACGCCCTACTAACCGCTTGCTGGTTCAACGTTGGCTTTGGCTTCATCCTAATTGTTGTAATAGGAATTATTCTTACTCGCTCGGTAGCAAAGCCCATCAAAAAGCTATCCCAATATGCAAAGAAGCTGGCCGAAGGCGATATAGAGACCGAACCCACACTAAATACCAAGGATGAGATCGGTGCTTTGGCCCAGTCATTTCGCGATATGCGCCAAGCAAATGAGAGCATGGCCGCGTTTGCCGAATCCCTAGGCAATGGTGAGCTTCGTGCCGACATCCCTCTTCGTTCGGATAAAGATGCTCTGGGCCGTGGGTTGCGGAAAATGCGTTCGGGCATTCGCTCTCTTGTCGATGAAGTTGGGGTCCTCACTACGGCGTCTGCTCGAGGTGACCTCGCATCACGCATCAACGTCGATCCGTATGCGGGTTCGTTTCGCGAACTGTGTGAACGGATTAATACGATGCGCGATGAAACCACAAGGCCAACAACCGAGGCGGCCAAGGTTCTTGCGCAACTCGCCGATAAGAATCTCGCCGCTCGCGTTACCGGGGACTACCAAGGCGATCATGCCATTCTTAAAGACCACCTAAATCAAACCTCAGAAGTCCTCGGATCTGCAATTTACGAAGTTGCTCACGCCGCCTCGCAAATTGAGGAGAGCAGTCAGATCCTTCGCGAGGAAAGTCATCAACTCAACTCGTCGGCGCAGAAGCAAGCACAGTCAATTCTGCAAGTTTCCACCGAAGTCGAATTCATCGGCAAACTCACAGGTGAGACCAGCGCCAACGCGAGCCGTGCCGAGGATATGGCGGGCACATCCCAGGCAAATGCTGTCAAGGCACAGCAAGCGATGAACGGCCTCACCGATGTCTTGGCGCATATCCAGGCCTCGGCGGATCAAACCGCCGAGATTGTTCAGGCGATTGGCAAGATTGCCTTTCAAACCAATCTTCTTGCACTTAACGCTGCGGTTGAAGCCGCTCGTGCAGGAGAAGCCGGCCAGGGATTTGCGGTGGTTGCCGACGAAGTTCGCGCCCTCGCAAAGCGTGCAGCAGAAGCCGCAGCCAATACCGTTGCCATGGTGCAACAGTCGCTCCGAGATGCACAAGATGGCGTTGTCTATGGCAAGGCCGTCGCCACGCAACTCGACAATATTGTGGTCTCGTCCTCGCAAGTAAACGAGCATGTGAGCGCCATCGCCGCCGCTGCGTCCTCGCAGGCACGGGGGCTCTCCGAGGTGAGTAGTGCCATCTCGCTGGTAAGCGAGTCGACACGAAGCAGTGCGCAAACCGCGGACATTACCGCCGTCACTGCAGGACAGTTCGCGTTTCAAGCGACGAGGCTATCCGAGCTTGTTGCCCGCTTTCGCCTCGACAGTTAGGGCCGCCTAGCGCGCGCTCGCCACGAGAACCTCGCATCTGTTACAAGAAGGTCATGAAACGAGCCCTTCTCCCTTCGTTGCTGCTGGGGCTTGTTGCCTGCGGTGGCTCTCACAAAGAGCCCGCTACTGCGGCTAGCACGACAGCTACCGGCACATGGACGGACAGCGCAAGCCTTTACCCGCAAGCTAGGCACCAAGAGCGCGCCATCCAAACCCTTGACGAAGCACTGGTAAACCCAAAGGCAACGCCTGTGGCAATTACCAATGTCACAATCATGACGGCCGCTGGTGAGACGATTCAGGACGGCAGTATCGTGATGCAGGGCGGAAGCATCACAGCTCTTGGTAAGAACATTTCCATTCCGGAAAGTGCACGCATCATCAATGGCAAAGGCCGCTTTGTCACGCCGGGCATCATCGATACGCACTCTCATATTGGCGTCTACTCGGCCCCGGGAACCGCGGCGACGGCTGATGGAAATGAAGCCGTGGCGCCCACAACTCCGCACGCTCGAGCGCGCTATGGCTACTGGGCGCAGGACCCGCAAATTACTCGAGCAAGGGCTGGCGGCGTAACCACCGCGCTCATTCTTCCGGGTTCGGCAAACCTCATTGGTGGGCGAGGCTATACGACGATCATGCGGCCGGGAGGCGTCGCCAGCGATCACACATTCCCCGGCGCGCCTGCAACGCTAAAGATGGCATGTGGCGAAAACCCCAAACGGGTGTACGGCGATAAAGGTGGCCCACAGACCAGAATGGGCATCTACGCGGCATTTCGCGCAGCCTACCAAAAAGCCGCCGAATACAATGTTGCTCAGAAAAAGTACGACGCGGACTACACCCTCTGGAATGAGAAACGCGATGCTTCCGGCCCTGCAGAAGCCGCTCCAGAGCCGCCGCCCCGCGATCTTGGCATGGACACGCTGGCCGCCGTTTTGCGCGGAGAAGTCCTTGTGCAAGTGCACTGCTACCGCGCCGATGACATTCGTCAACTGGTCGAAATCTCGGATGAGTACGGATTTAACATTCGCTCCTTTCATCATGCGATCGAGGCCTACAAGGTACGGGACCTCTTGGTTGAGCACGACATTTCGATCTCGACGTGGACCGAGTGGTGGGGCTTTAAGATGGAAGCGATGGACGGTATCCAAGAGAATGCCGCGCTCATGACCGATGCAGGCGGGCGCGCAATTATCCACTCCGACTCGCCCGTTGATATCCAACATCTCAATCAAGAAGCCGCAAAGGGCATGTACGCAGGCCGTGCCGCTGGCATCCCCATTAGCGAGGACCAAGCCTTGCGCTGGATCACGGCCAACGCAGCTTGGACCCTTGGCATCGATTCGGTCACAGGTACGTTAGAAGCGGGCAAACGCGCCGATGTAGTGCTCTGGTCGGGTCACCCCTTTAGTGTCTATAGCCTTGCCGACGTTGTCATCCAAGGCGGCGAAATTGGTTACGAGCGCTCGGTTGGCAGAGCCCCAACAGATTTTGAACTCGGAAATTCGGCAGGAGCATCACGATGAAATCGAAACTATCCCTCGCAGCTCTGTTCGCCGCTCTTCTCGCAGCGTCGATCGCGAGTTCCGTGGCAAGTGCACAATCTCTCACCATTACAAATGCCACTCTTCGCACCGAGAAATCAACGGAAGACAACGTCACGATCGTAATCGTGGACGGCAAGATTACGGCCCTTGGTAAGGGTGCGAAGGCTCCGGCCGGCGCTCGAGTCATCGATGGAACCGGTAAAGTTCTTACAGCTGGGCTCATCGCTGCCGGAACGCGTCTTGGACTCGTTGAGATTAACGCGGTTGGCTACACCAATGAAGGTAGCTTTAACGATGCCAAACCAATCCACGCAGCCTTCCAGGTAACCGACGGCTACAATCCCAATTCCATCGTGATTGAAGTCGCTCGAAATGGCGGCATCACCTCCACCGTGTCCATTCCTCGCGGAGGCCTTATCGGTGGCCAAAGTGCTTGGATGACGATGGCTGCTGGCTCGGTTCACGACAATACCGTCGACGAGAGTGCGGCGCTGCACGTCACCCTAGGCAGAAATGCCAGCGCAGCCGGCGACGGCTCAAGAGGACATGCGCTTCAGAATTTGCGCGCGCTCTTTGACGACGCCCAGCACTACGGCAAGAATCGAAGCGCCTACGACCGAGGACAAACGCGCGCATACGGCGCCGGCCATCTCGATCTCCAGGTGCTGTTATCGGTACTTAAAGGCGATATGCCCATGGTGGTGAGTGTGGATCGAAAAAGCGATATCGCCGCAGTACTCAAGCTTGCCAAACAATACAAAATCCGAGTTGTTCTTATGGGTGCAACCGAAGCGTGGATGCTGGCTGATGAGTTGGCTGCCGCCAAGGTGCCGGTCATGCTAAATCCCAAATCCAATCTTCCAAACTCGTTTGATCAGGTGAACGTGGTGGACGATGCCGCAACACGGCTTGTCAAAGCAGGCGTTGCAGTCATCATCTCGCCGCTTGGAGACGCCTCAAGCGCCCGAACCTTGCGACAGTTGGCCGGCCTTGCAGTCGCTCACGGGCTCACCTGGGAGCAAGCCTTTGCGGCCATCACCGTAGCTCCAGCGCAGGTCTTTGGGGCCAAGCGCGGAACGCTTAAACTCGGCGAGGCGGCAGACTTGGTCCTGTGGAGCGGCGATCCACTCGAGCTCTCGAGCCGGGCGGAACTCATCGTGATTGGCGGCGTCGAGCAGAGTTTGGAGAATCACCAAACGCTACTTCGAAAACGCTATCGCTAGCGCGAGCAGATATCTGCCAGCATCTGGACCTCTCGCAACTTGGTCCAGATCGCGTCATCAAAGGCTTTGGGCGAGAACCCAAAAGCCAATGTGCAGCCTTACCCTGCGCGTGAGCCCCGGGCGCAACTCGATGTTCGGTCACATCCAGCCCCAACTCGGCCGCTGTCCAGCGTACTTTGCCACTGCGATCTTGGTCGGTGAAGCTATAGAGTTCGACAGTCTTGCTCATTGGTTCCTTTCAGAAGGAATGCGACTGTACACAACTCCCAACAAAAAAACCGAGCGACGATCGCTCGGTTCTTTCGTTGGAGGATCCCGCTAGAGATCCTCGACTGTGACATTTACTGCTTAGTTTTTAAGAACAACTCTCAAAAACCCATTCGGCACAGGTGCAATCTTCACCATCGCAGGTGCAATCGATGCCTTCGTACACAGGCTCGCAGTCAGCACGGCCCACGCATTGTTGCTCAGATTGCTCGCTGCACGCACCTAGAGAGTTGCAATCGTCGACTGGTATGCAGTAGCCCGTCCAACATCCGTCTGCAATGCCAGGCACCGTATCCTCTGGGCATTCGGGCGCAAGCGCGTCGCACTCAATCATGCCCAAGCAGCTTCCCGGATCGGTCGGGCCTGGCTCATCAACGCAGTAGCCAAAGACTCCCAATACGCCAGTCGCATCGCCCCCGTTAGAGATCGCATGAACGGCCGAACACTCATTGTGACGAGAGCATTCCTCGGCATCGTAGGTGCTGCATCCTTCTTCTGAGTAGCCATCGCCAGGTGACACAGCCCAACACTGGTAGAAGGCCGGCTCAACGAATTCGCATTGCCCGTCGCTACCATCCAAGCACGGATCCGAGTAAGCGCCGCGGCACTCTTCCGCCTGCAGACAATCATCTTCTACAAGGCTCTCGCAAAAGCCATCGCAGATTCCCCAATCGGGAATCGGTGCTCGGTCGCCAGCTGGCTCGGTCGAGCCGCCAAAATCGCCGCACGAGCCGCCATTGCCACCACCGCCACCGCCGCCGCCGCCGTAGTAATCACACTGCCCGGTGTAGGGGTTGCGAAGTCCTGGCAGTGGATCTTCTAATGGAGCGCCGCGATCGTATTCCAAGGCGCAGTATTCTTCTTGGCAGCCCGCTGCGAGAGTGGAGGCAAGGGCAAGGGCGAGGGCAAGGCGTAGGCTCATTAAATATCTCCAGAGGGCATCGGTTAAGGGCTAGGCCGCGACTATCAGCAAGGGGTGGGCCACCAGCTAAGCCCGCAGGATCACAAAAGACCTCTCAGATGCATTCTCAGAAATCCGAGACTTGACTCGCCCCGGTCCTCGGTTTACCCCTGCCCCTTCTATGTCTCGAATCACACTGGCATTCGGCTGTTTTTTTAAGATGCTCTTTGGCGGATCTCTTCCCGCTGGGGCCGCCAAGTATTTGCCCGAGGGAGCGCTGCCCAAAAGCCTCCCAGCCGAGGCTCCCACGCCTGCGAAAGCCAAGGCCGAGGCCACAAACAAGCCAAAGAAGTCCACCGCCAATCATCACCGCGATGGCTCTCTTGCACTACTCGCATTGCTGCAGCGCGAAGGGCGCCTCGTCGACTTTTTGCAAGAAGACATCGAGAGCTACGACGATGCAGACATTGGAGCTGCCGTTCGGGACATTCACCGCGGCTGCCGCAAAGTTCTTAGCGACCACCTCACCCTCGAGGCCGTCATGCCGGGCGAGGAAGAAGATTCGGTCAAGGTTGAAGAAGGATTTGACCCGGGCGAAATCAAGTTGGTTGGCGACGTAAAAGGCGAGCCCCCGTTCAAAGGCGTGCTTCGTCACCACGGATGGCGCGTTACCGAGAGCAACTTTCCCAAGCTTAGCGGCGACGTCGATCGTCACGTTCTGGCTCCAGCGCAGGTCGAGGTTCAGTAATGGCGCGCTACGTCATCGGCATCGATCTCGGAACCACCAACTGCGCCGTCGCCTACAGCGATAGCGAGGCGGAACCCCCAACGCTTGAGCTTCTCGAAATCGAGCAAGTCGTTGCTCCAGGAGAAGTTGGCACAAAAAGCAGCTTGCCCTCGTTCTTGCTAATGCCGTCCCAGCACGAGATGGCAGCCGGCTCGATGGCCCTGCCCTGGCAAGACAGTGCCGACTACTGCGTTGGTACCTTGGCCCGCGCTCGCGGCTCAGAACTTCCCCACCGCTTGGTCTCGTCGGCAAAGTCGTGGCTAAGCTATGCAGGCGTCGATCGCAGCGCCGACATTTTGCCGTGGCGCGGAAGCGACGATGCCCCCGACGAGGAAAAGCAAATCTCCCCCGTAGGGGCTTCTGCGCGTTATCTATCGCACTTGCGCGCCGCCTGGGACCATCAGATGCCCGAGCCCATGGCCGACCAGGACATCTTGCTTACCGTGCCCGCATCCTTTGATGTGGTGGCAAAAGAGCTAACGGTTGCCGCGGCTCGCGAAGCCGGGCTTAGCAACGTGACGCTCCTCGAAGAGCCGCAAGCCGCCTTTTACTCGTGGCTTGCAAAGAACGGAGACGGCTGGCGCAACCAACTTAAGTCTGGGGATGTAGCCCTGGTTTGCGACATTGGCGGCGGCACCTCGGACTTCTCGCTTATTTCCGCAAGTGATGATGGCGAAGGCAATCTAACTCTCGAACGCGTTGCGGTTGGCGAGCACATCTTGCTTGGTGGCGACAACATGGATCTCACACTTGCCCAAGTTGTGATCCAACGCCTTGGCGACAAAGGCAAGAAGCTAAAGCCTTCGCAGTATCGTGCCTTGGTGCTGGCGTGTGCCCGCGCCAAAGAGAGCCTACTTAGCACAGATGGTCCCGACTCTGTCCCCATCAGTATTCTTGGCTCGGGTTCTAAGCTTATCGGCGGCGCCCTAAAAAGCGAACTAAAAACCGAGGACGTAAGCATTCTTCTTAAAGGCTTCTTTCCTGATGTAAAGGCTGGAGAGGCGCCAAAGCAGCGCCGTGCCCTTGGTCTAAAAGAACTGGGCCTGCCCTACGCCACCGACCCAGCCATTACTCGCCACCTATCGGCCTTTCTCGCCAAGCACGATAAGCAGCCGACCGTCGTCCTTTGGAACGGCGGCGTCATGAAGGGCGAGCGCATTCGGCAAAGCATTGGCGACACCCTGGAAAGCTGGTTTGGCGCTCCTCTCCCGTCGCTTCAGGGCACCGACCTCGACCTTGCTGTAGCCCATGGCGCCGCCTATTACGGTCTTGTGCGACAGGGCAAAGGCATTCGAATTCGCGGTGGTACAGCCCGCTCCTACTACATTGGCGTCGAAGGCTCGGCTCCGGCCATCCCCGGCTTTGAGCCGCCGATCAAAGCCCTCTGCGTGGCGCCCTTTGGAATGGAAGAAGGCAGCACCGAGGACTTGCCAGAAGAAGAGATGGGTCTTGTCATTGGCGAGCCCACAACCTTTCGCTTCTTTGCCTCCACCAATCGCCAAGACGATGCGGTCGGAACTCTTCTGGATCCCGAGGAAGCCGAGCTACAAGAAATCGAGCCAATCGAAGCCAACCTCGAACCGCAAGCCGGCCAAGAAAGCGGTGATGTTGTGCCTGTCTACCTCGCTGCCAATGTCACCGAGCTTGGAACTCTTGAGCTTTGGGGCTACGCCAAAGAAGGCGAAGGCCGCTGGAAGCTCGAGTACTCACTTCGTGACGCCTCAGAGGAACTCTAAGTCGTGGCCGAGGCGCGTTACATCATCGGCATTGACCTAGGCACCACCAACACAGCTGTCTCGTACGTAGATATGCGTTCGGCAGACCAAAGCGTGCAGGTTTTTGACGTGCCCCAACTGGTCGCTCCGGCTGAGATGGCCGATCGCAAGCAATTGCCATCGTTCCTCTACTTGCCAGGCGAGCACGATTTAAGCGCTGCCGAGACCCAGCTTCCTTGGGACGAGAGCCGCCGGCTTGTTGTCGGCGAGCTCGCCAGGGCGCAAGGCGCACGGGTTGCCAGCCGCATGATCGCCTCCTCAAAGTCTTGGCTCTGCCACAGCGCCGTCGACCGTAGTGCAGCCATTCTTCCTTGGGGCGCAGATGAAACCGTGACAAAAATGTCGCCGGTAACCGCATCGGCCATGCTGCTTCGCCACATCCAAGAGGCGTGGAACGATACGCACGAAGGCCAAGCCGACGCCGACTTCGAAGACCAAGAAGTGATGGTGACGGTACCAGCTTCGTTTGATGAAGCGGCACGCGAGCTCACCGTGGCCGCTGCCGAAGCTGCGGGCCTTGGCGACATTGTCCTTCTTGAAGAGCCGCAGGCAGCCTTCTACGCGTGGATTGAGAGCAATCCGGCGAGCGAGCGCAAGGCACTGCTTGGCGCGGGCAATACCATTCTGGTCTTCGATGTTGGCGGCGGCACCACAGACTTCACCCTGATCAATGTTGCCGAGGACGGCGAGAGTTTCGAGCGCACGGCCGTTGGCGACCACCTGCTCTTGGGCGGTGACAATATTGACCTCACCCTCGCGCTAAAGGTCGAGAAGCGCCTGCAGGCCAAAGGGGCAAAGAAGCTTGGCACCCTGCAATGGCAATCCTTGGTGCACACCTGCCGGCTTGCCAAAGAGCGTCTCCTCAGCGGCGACGAGCGCGAGTCCATACCAATTACCGTAGCCGGATCCGGATCAAAGCTCATTGGTAAAAGTCTTAAGGAAGACCTAAGCCGCCACGAGCTTCTGCACATCCTAGACGAGGGATTCTTTCCGGTGGTCGATGCCAAGGTGCAGCCCCAAAAGGCCCGCGGTGGGCTTCAGCAATTTGGCTTGCCCTACGCCGCCGATGCGGCCATCACAAAGCACTTGGCGAGCTTCCTCGCACGTCACGACGTTTCCGCCGTCGATGCAATCTTGTTTAACGGCGGCGCCATGACGCCCACCTCCTTGCGCGAGCGTGTCATCGCGCAAATCGGTGCATGGCAAAGCAAGGCCCCAAAAGAGCTTGCCAACCGGCTACCAGAGCTTGCTGTCGCCAAAGGTGCTGCCTACTACGGTCTTGTGCGCCGAGGTCTGGGTGCGCGAATTCGCGGTGGTACAGCCCGCTCCTACTACGTTGGCGTCGAATCGGCAAAAGACGAGCAAGGCGAGCGCGACCTTATGGCGGTGTGCCTGGCGGGCAAAGGCCTTGAAGAGGGCAGCTCCATCTCGCTCGATCGCGACTTTGAGCTTGTGTGCAATCGCCCCGTGCGATTTAAACTCTTCTCATCAAGCACAAGGCAAGACGCTCCGGGTTCACTTGCCCCGGTTGGCGACGGTCTCGCCGACTCAAGCGACGACGATAGCGACTTGCTTGAGTTGCCACCGATTGTCACCGTGCTTCGCGCACCGGGCCGCTCAAAGACAACGGTTCGCTTGGAGATCAACGTCACCGAGCTTGGCTCTCTGGAGATTTGGTGCAAGGAGCCCACCGAGGGTGGCGAGCGCTGGCGGCTCTCGTTTGACTTGCGCGCCGGTGGCAGCGCTAAAGATGATGAGCCAGCTGAACTCGATCCCAACGTGGCTCCGGCCCAAGAACTCTTGCGCGCATGCTTTCGAGGCAAGTCCGATGTAAAGCCGGCTCAACTGCTTAAATCGCTTGAGAAGCTTCTAGAAGCACGACGCGATGAGTGGAGCATGAGCACCGCCCGCGCCCTCTTCGATGCAACCCTCGACGTGGAAGACTGCCGCAAGCGCTCGGCGGACCACGAAGCTCGCTGGCTTAACCTCTGCGGCTTTTGCCTGCGCCCCGGCAAAGGCGCGCCGTTAGACGACTGGCGTATTAAGCAAATGTGGCGCGTCTTTAACCAGGGCATGGTTCACGAGAAGCAGGAAGCCTGTCGTCTTGCCTGGTGGATCTTGTGGCGACGCATCAGCGGTGGCATGAACAAAGGCCAACAAGAGCAAATCTACGATCGGCTGGCGATGCTCTTTTTGCCAAATAAAAACCAAAAGAAGCGCTGGCACCAAAGCAAACCGTCGCGCCAGGTCGCCGAGGAGATGTGGCGAACGTTAGCCAACCTCGAGCGCATTGGCGGCAAGAACAAGGGAAAACTCGGAGACGAGCTTGTACGCCGTTTGGAGTCAAAGAAGCAGCGTGACGATGCGATTCACTTTTGGGCGCTTGGGCGAATTGGCGCTCGCGCTCCGCTGTACGGGCCGCTCGACGTCGTCGTTGCCCCTGCACGTGTGCAGAAGTGGATTGAAGCCGTGCTCGCTCACGACTGGCCAAATCCCGAGAAGGTAGCCTTTCCGATGGCACAACTCGGTCGCAAAACCGGGGATCGAAGCCGAGACATTGATGAGGCAACCCGGCACAAGCTCGCCGAGCGCCTGCGCACCGAGCCCGGTGGTGAGCGCACTGCAAGGCTTGTCGAGGAAATCGTCGAACTCGAAGCGCGAGAAGAGCGCGTAGCCCTTGGCGACACCCTGCCCGCCGGCCTGCGCCTGGTGCCAGACACAAGCGATGACTAAGCGTTTTACTTAGATCTCAAGGTCCGCGATAAGCGGCAAGTGATCCGAGGCTTGCTTGGCGAGCTTAAGCCTCGAGCGGTCGAGCTTGTGCAAGGTGATTTTGCCTCGAACATAGAGGCCATCGAGAGTGCGAACGGGTGCGTAGGAAGGGAACGTCGCTTTAAGCTTTTTGACGGTGCGAAACCCGGCTGGCGAAAGCAGCTTGCCGCCAAGGTTGCCGTACACGTCATTAAGATCGCCTCCAACAATGATTGGTGTATCAGAGTGAATCCCTCGAAATGGGTGCGCATCAAGAAACTTCTTAAGCTGCACTTTGCGCTCGATCTGCGAGAGACCGAGGTGCATGTTAAACAAGTGTAGTGTCTTGCTATGCGACTCGCCGCCGATTTCTATTGGGATGCGATGCCGAGCATAGATGATGCTGCGCTTCTTCTTTGGCGGTGTCGTGATGTCAATATTGTGGCAATCGAGAAGCGGAAACTTGCTGAGAATCGCGTTGCCATGATGGCCGCCACCGCGAACCTTGACGTTGGGAAACCACGAGAAGTGCGGCATATCGAGCATCTCGGCAAGGACTTCCACTTGCTTATGCCGTAGCGAGCGCTTGGCTTCGTTATCGACCTCTTGCATCAGCACAATGTCGGGTGCGTAATGCAAAATCGTCTCGACAATGCGTTCGGGCTTGTAGCGACGATCGAGGCTGCCAATGCACTTGTGGATGTTGTAACTCAGGATGCGTAACTTCATCGCGCGTGCAAGGGTACTTGACGAAGCCATGTAGGTGCTTAGGTTGTGCGCATGTTCCCAGCCATTCAGTTCGGTCGCCTCTTTGGCATCCCGCTACGGGCGCGTGTTTCTTTCCTTCTCATGCTCGCCGCAGTGCTGCTCTTTTGGGGCGGTCTCTCGGGCATTTTCGTTGTACTCCTCGCATTCGGCTCCGTCATTCTGCACGAGCTTGGCCACGCGCTGGCCGCTCGCAAACTCGGCGTTGGAGTTTCATCCATCGAGCTGCACTTCTTTGGTGGCGTAGCCAACCTCACAAGCCAGCCAAAGTCGGCCAACGACGAAGCGATCATCGCCGCAGCTGGACCAGCGGTATCATTCGCGCTGGCCGCCTTCGGCTACACACTCTTTGCAGGCACAGGCCTGGCGATTTTCGGCCTACTGGGCGCCGTCAACCTTGTCATCGCCATCTTCAACTTGCTTCCCGCGCTTCCCATGGACGGTGGGCGAATCTTTAGAGCGCTGCTCTCGAAGCGTCTGGGCTTTACCCGGGCGACCGAAATCTCCGTGACAATTTCGCGAGTGGTCGCAGTGGGCTTTGGTGTTGTTGGCCTGGCCTTCATGCAGCTGCAACTCTTGCTACTGGCCTTTGTCCTTTGGGCGATGGGAAGCGCCGAGAAAGCCATGGCTCAGCACAATCCCTACACGCAGGGCAGCGATGGCGCGCCGGAGGTCTTGTACTACCGACCAACCGCTTCGCCCCAGCGAGTCGTGATCTTGCGCTACAAGAGACGCTAGGATCGGCGGCTCGCAAGTCGGATGCTAGCTTGCTTTCGCACGCACTACGAGCACCTGGCACTGGGCCAATCGAAGCACTTTCTCGGTGACCGAGCCGATGAAGAACCGACGTATTCCACTGCGTCCATGGGACGGAATCACGATGAGCTCGGCGCCTACCTCGACAGCATACTCAGAGATCATCTGAGCTGGGCGACCTACCAAAACGGTGGACGTTACTCCATCAGGTAGCGATTCCTTCTCAAGGCGCGTAGCAAGCGCAGCTTTCGACATCTTCGTGCGCTCGGGATTTGTCAAGGTTCCCCAAAGCATGCCCGGCTCCGCAACATGCAGTGGCTGAAGCACGTGGACCAGGTGCAGGTCTGCGGGGTTCTCGACAAATTCTGATGCAACCCGAACTGCCTCGAATGAGGAGTCGGAAAAATCAATTGGAACTACAACACTCTTCTTCGGTAGCCACGTCATAGGGCGCTCACTTTGCTAGCTGTTCGCCTGTACCATAACCATGCTTTGCCCTATGCCTAGCCGCTAAAACGCGCGTTTTTTTTCAATGCAAGCAAATTCGATATGGGCCTAACTGCCTGAAGAAGGCATAGTCAGGACATGGCTACTGCAAGCGCGACGAGTACTCCATCTTCTTCACTAGGCTCAAAGGTGGTCTCCGAACTACGTACGACCTTTAAGACCGGCAAGACGCGCTCGCTGGCATGGCGAATGGAGCAACTCGACGCGCTCAAGCGCATGCTCATCGACAACCAAGAGCACATCATCGATGCGATCGCAGCCGACCTAGGCAAGCCCCGCTTTGAAGCATTCACAACCGAGGTCGGCTTTCTACTCTCGGAAATCGAGCACACCCAAAAGCACCTCGCGAAATGGATGAAGCCCACCAAGGTCAAGACTTCGGTTGTGGTGCAGCCAGCATCCTCTCGCATCTACAAAGAGCCGTTCGGTGTCACCCTGGTCATCGGCGCGTGGAACTACCCGCTTCAGCTCTCCATCGGGCCGGCCATTGGCGCTATCGCCGCTGGCAACTGCGTCGTCGTAAAACCCTCCGAAGTCTCGCAGAATACTTCGGCCATTATTAACGGCCTCCTTCCGCAGTATCTCGACTCGGAGTGTGTGCGCGTTGTCGAGGGTGGCATTCCAGAGACAACCGACTTGCTCGAGCAGAAGTGGGACTACATTTTCTACACCGGTAACGGGACAGTTGGACGCATCATCATGACGGCTGCCGCCAAACATCTCACGCCTGTCACTCTCGAACTTGGCGGCAAGAGCCCAACCATTGTCGACGAAACCGCCGACCTCAAGGTCACCGCCCGACGCATCATTTGGGGCAAGTTTACCAACGCTGGCCAAACCTGCGTTGCTCCTGATTACGTCTTGGTTCACGAGCGGGTACATGACGAGCTCATCGCCGAGTTTAAGAGCGCCATGAGCGAGTTCTACGGCGACGATCCTAAGAGTTCCTCTGACTACGGGCGCATCATAAATGAGCGCCACTGCAAGCGCTTAATCGGCCTTCTCGACAGTGGCACGGTAGCCCACGGCGGCGAGCACGACATCTCGGAGAAGTTTATTGCGCCAACCCTCATGACTGGGGTCGACGGCGACTCAGCAATCATGGCAGAAGAGATTTTTGGGCCCATATTGCCAATTCTCAAAGTGGCCTCCATCAATGAGGCAATCGACTTTGTGAACGAGCGGGCAAAGCCGCTAGCGCTCTACGTCTTTGCAAAGAGCAAGGCGCGCGCCAAGCAAGTCATTCGCCAGACAAGCTCCGGCGGCGGAAGCATCAACCACGTGTGGATGCACCTTGCGGTTCCCGGGCTGCCCTTTGGCGGTGTCGGCGAAAGTGGCATGGGCGCCTATCACGGGCACCACAGCTTCGACCTCTTTAGTCACAAGAAGTCGATCCTCGACAAGCCGACCTTTGTCGACCCATCTCTTGTGTACCCGCCCTACGGCGACTTTAAGAAGAACATCATCAAGCGCCTGCTCTAGCCCCAAGCGCCTGCTCTACATAGGAATCGATGGCCTTCGCGAGACGTCTTCGCCAAGGCATCACGCGCGGCGGCCCTTGCTACGGCGTCTTGGTAATGAGGCTATCCACCGCGTGGAGAGGAGCATTGTCACCGGCCATAAGGTGCGAGATGGCGCTGTAGACAAGGCGCTGGCTCTGCACCATGTTCTTGCCCTCGAAGGCCGTCGAAACTACCTGGATCGTGAAGTGGCCGCCGCGGCCGACAACCTCGACTTCGGCGCCTTCGATTGCTGTGACAATCGCTTTGCGAATGGTCTCGGTGATGGATGAGTCAATTGTGCCAAGAGAAGACATGGCCGGGTTATAGACCATCCGCCGTGCCTCTGCAGCAAATGTCCTTGCACCGCTGGGCCGGTTTGTCTAAGGATCGGGTATGGGCCTCACCAAGACCTCGCCGCAGTTGAGCTTTACACAAGTTGGAGACACCGGCCCACGTGTCTTGCTGATTATGGGCTACGGAATGCGCGGCGCAGTCTGGAAGCCGCAAATTGACGAGCTGAGCAAGCATTGCCAAGTACTCCACTTCGACAACCGAGGCATTGGCGATAGCGAGGCTATTGGCGAGTCGATTTCCATGTTGGACATGGCCAACGATGCTCTGCGGATTCTCGACCACGTTGAGTGGCTGGACAATGTGCACCTTGTGGGAGTTTCGATGGGAGGCATGGTCGCCCAAGAGCTTGCGCTTCACGCGCCCGATCGCCTCGCCTCGCTCTCTCTCATCGCGACCCACGCCGGCGGCAAGACTGCGATTCTCCCTGCGCCAAAGGGAATCATGCGGGCCGTTGCAATGAGCTTTTTTCCCGCTCATAAGCGAACCGATACGCTTGTGAAGCTTTTGTACCCAAAGAGCTACGTGGACAGCTGCGATAAGCAAAGCCTCTACGAGCGCATGGAACTGCAAACTGGTGTGCCCGCGCCAAAGCACACCATGCGAAAGCAACTCGCTGCGATTCGCGCCCACGATACCCGAGCGCGGCTTGCCAATATGCGAGTTCCGACGTTGGTTGTAAAACCCGAGCAGGACATCTTGGTGCGCCCAAGCCACAGCGACGACTTGCATCGCAGAATTCCCGGCTCCTCACTTATGCGGGTTGCCGATGCAGGTCATGGGCTCATCTTTCAAAGCGCCAAGGAACTTAACGAACGGCTTCTTGCGCACTTTGCTGCCGCATAAGCTCCTACTGTAAGCCCTCATCGGCGACCAAGAGTTTTACCGAGACAACGTGCAGAGACTAAAGCCCCGGGTCGGGAAAGGATACGCGCAAGCGCGGCGCCAAACGTAGGTTCTCGCTCGCCACGGCTCCATCGTACGAGTAGGCCTGCCTGTTCTCACCCTGAAAATGCTGCGAGAGGATCACCACCGAATTGTTATTAGGGTCCCAGTCCGGGCGCGCCACAAGCTGCTGTAAACGTCCCTGACAGTCGACAGGAGCAAGGTAGTTGCTGCCGTCTTCCCACTCCGTAGCTCCGCTCGTTGCTCCGCATTGCATAACAGTACGGCCAGTCAATTCAACCTCAAAGTTGGGAGCATTTACCGACGTCTCCATGGATACCCCCCACGACGTCGATTCGCTCGCATCGCCAAAGGCCGTGTATTCAAACTCGGCTCGACTGATCGCACTACCCTGAGGAATTCGCAGGTTTTCAAAGCGCAGGCCTACAACGTTAGCGTCGCTCGTCCCTGCCGGTCCCAACGGGAGACTCATAGTGTCAGCATTCACAAGGGTGACGTCCTGCCCATTGGAAGGCATGCGCTGATACGCATCAGACAGCGATGACGTAACGTAAACCACCAGTTGGCACTCGCCGGCAGCACAAGTCGGTTCACCGGGCCCTGCATCCAATGCAGCATCCGTCGATGCCACGGCTGCGTCAAAGCCCGCTGCGTCCCCCGTTCCGCCATCGCGCCCTACCCCGGGTGATGGAGCAAAGAGCAGCGAGCAGCCAGAAAGCAGTGGGAGAGCAATTACGAGACGCCGATACATAGTGCCGTTAAATTCTACGCCAGGCTTGCCCTGCAAACCAATAAACCAACACGCACTGAAGTATTCGCATCTCTAAACACGTGTCTCGAACGAAAGCGGACGTCGATGTAGGTGCGCATACTGTGTGTCTGGAATGTGTGTCTGGATGAGTCCATCAAGCCTATGAAGCTGCCGCCTCGTAGGCCTCTTTGCACCAGCGAAGCGCGTCGGCGCCGAATGGCGCAACAAAGGCCCAGCCAGAGCCAAGCGCACTCGCATGCAGCACAGCCGAGGGGTAGCTAAGAGTTTTCCCAAAGCCATCGATGCGCAGCGCTTCGCCGAGAGCACTTTGCGGCAGCCGCATCGCGAGGGTGCCGGTGCCGCCCGCGAACGCAAAAATCGTCGATGTCCCGGGGGCGGCAAGTACGGGCTGCGCGTAGGCCACTCGCGCACAAGGCTTTGGCAGCGTGTCCCCAAGCGTCTGCCATAGATACTCGACCAAGTCGGGATGTGTTCCCAGCTGCCAGGTATCGGCAGTTTCCACCGGAGTCTCCAGTGGCGCTTTGGGAGCATTGCCGCGCAGTACTTCTAGTACCTTCGCATTGGCGGGCAAATCTAGGCTTTCGAGAATTTCTATCGTGCCCGTCACAGGCCCAGCTTAGCAAAGCAGCGCTGAGCGGGGCGAAGAGCGCTTGTTCACGCACTAGCGCTAGTTCGAATTACTTCAGCGGGTAGCGAATGCAGGGCTCGAGTGGCGTCCGATCAACGCGCTTAGGGCACACGCTTACGAACCCCGGAAAGACCGTCACCAAGATGTAGTGATTCTCTTTGGCGACATGCTTCATGCCATCCTTGGTTTTGCAGCGCGGCTTGCCGCGCACCCCACACCGAATCGAATACAAGGGCGCTCCACCACCGCCGCTCACGATGTAGTTAAGGCCAGCCGCTGTGCCTCGTTGGTAGAGGTGGTCGTGACCCGAGAACAATACTGTGGTGCCAAACTTGGCAAGCAGCGGTGCATAGTGCTCTGCGGCGTAGCGATGTCCCATGTGAAGCCCTCGCGAGTAGGGCCCGGCATGGGTCACCGCAAAGATCGCCCGCGCCCCCTTTGCTTTGGCAGCAGCAAGATCCTTCTTAAGCCAAGTGAGCTGCGCTTCGTGTCGATAGTGGTTGGAGTCGAGCATCACAAAGTGAACGCCACTAATGTCAAAGCTGTGCCAAGCACCTTCTACGGGCCGCTCTTGGGGCGCTGGCCAAAGCGCAAAGAGCTCGCTCATGCGCCGTCGCTCATCTCCCGAGGTCCCCGTATCGTGATTGCCCGCAACGGGGTAATAGGGAAGCCTTGCCAGCAGTGGAGCTGCCACCAAGAAGAAGCGCTGCCAATCCGCTTCGTCGCTTCCTCGCAAAACCATATCGCCAGTTACGACAACAAAGTCGATTGCCTCATCGAGCAGCGAGCTAAGAATTTCTCCGTGCACACGGTGCCCGCCACGAACGTCGCCATACACAGCAAAGCGCAGCGGCTCTGGCGCCCTTGGCGGCACATGAAAGATGTGGGCCTTGCCCGCTTGGCCTGCGGCGACGACCCGGTAGTGAACCGCTTGGCCCGGCTCAAGCCCGGTAAGTTGCACACGGTGATGCCGCGCCAACGTCCCCCCGGCCGACATCGCCCGAGTTCCAAAGCTGCTGCTCGTCCCGTACTCGACATAGGCAACGCTAGGCAGGTCGGTATCAAAGCGGATGCTCGCACCTTGCTCGCGAACTCTCTGCACCATGGGGCCGCGCACAACGCGCCCGGCTTCGCGCAAGGCCAAGGCTGCATCGAATCGCACTCCATGGGCGTGCGAGCCTGGGCGAACTTCGACGCTGAGCACATTCTCGCCAACCACAAGAGAGCCACGAGAGACCGGAAGTAAGAACTCTTCCCATTCTGGGCCCTTGCTGGCCTTGGCGTTTGGAAGCGCATCTGAATCGCTGGGGAACGCCCGGCTGGCAATCTGGCGCCCGTTCAGAAAAACTCGCACCCCATCGCGATAGAGGAGACGCAATTCCAATAGTGAGTACGTAGCCAAATCGACCTCTGCTGAGAGCGTAAATCGCCGACTGACGTAGAGCGCAGCCTGACGCGTTTTACTGCTATCGCCCACCTCGGTCTTGCAGTCACATTTGCTGGCCCCGCTGCGACTGGCGAGGGGCGCGCGGCCGGTCTGGTGTGCGCTGGCATCTAGCCCCTTTGCAGGCCAACCGTCGGGAGCCGACTGCAGGCTTGCCCAAAGCTCAGGACGTCTGGCAAGCGCAGGGCTCGCTCCTTCGATGTCGAAAAGCGCAATTGCCCCGTACTGCTCTGCCGGCAGCGGCGTAACGTCGACCCGGTAGCGATACTCTGCGCCGGGCTCGATGAGTGAGACCGACGAAGGTGAAGAAGGCGCAGGAGAACCTGCATGGGCCACCAGGGCCATCAAACAAAGCCCTAGGCCGAGCACGCCTTGGGCGAGCAAAGAGGCTCGCATGCGCGGCATCATACCCGAGAGAAGGAGCCGAAACGAATCGATCCCGGCTCCCTCAGCAATCGCCAAGGCGCCGGGACCAAAATTTCAAATCCAAAAGCGGTAGTAGAAGCTACTTCGCGCGCTTTTCAGCACTGCGCAGCGTGTCGATAAGCTTGCCGTTGGAGAACGTTCCAAGCTTGGCAAGGTAGTCGCTGTCTTTTGCGCGACCCATGGCATCGCCAATGGCTGCAACAACTTTGTCGCGACCACCGCGATCAGCAAGTTGCTTAGCAACCTCACCCATGCGGAGAAGCTTTTGGTTAGAGACTGATTTGAGGCGTGCGGCTGCATCTGCATCGCTCTCGCCGTCTTGCTTCGCGGTGCTGACAACGCTGCTGATGAGCTTGTCTTTGCTGCCGTGGAGCTTTTTCATTGTTTGTACTGGGGTATCAATTGCCATCTTGCGTTTCTCTTTCCGTTTCGGACTTGGGGGCGGGATTCTCATCATTTGCCCCCTCATTGTCAATGCTCGAACCATCATTGCGCGAAACATCATCGCTAGTTCCAATGCCTGACAGGTTGGCGCCCAATAAGTCTTGTAATTCTTCTTTGTTAAGCGCCCAGCGCAACGTGGCCCAATGGCCGTCCGCCGATAGCTCAGCCTTTTGCACCATGCGGCCCAGGGAGTCAATCTGTAGCACCATGGCTGCAGCCTTAATCTGTGCGCTTGCCTGTGAAATTAGTGTCTTAGCGTCGGCCTCGTCTGTCATTTGCAGATCGGCAGCCAGCGCCAATCCGTGTTTCAGGTCGGCGGTAGCCACCACGGCGCTCGGCGCTTTGACTTGCCCGCCGGTGGCGGCAATCAATCCTGCACCAACAGCGGGATCGATCATCCCGATTGCCCAGAGGTTCGCCTTGGTGTCCACCCGGCTCAGGTAGCGAGCCACGCCAGTCTTGGCGCCAGCGAGTTTAGGTCCTGTCCCAAGCGATGCCTCCAGTGAGCCGCGCCCAGACGAAACCAGCACCGTGTCTGCGCTGCCAAACGAGAACCACAGCCCTGGTCCATCACCGCCAACCTGGTGGTAGAGCGAGCGACCTTCGAAGGTAGCGGTTTCAATGCGACCACCTGCCACAGCGCCGAGGGATTTGCCAAGGCAGGCGACGAGTTCGCCTTCTTGAAAACGGCCTTTTGCGACCAGCAGAGAATCGACCATCTCGTCCTTTGCCGGAACCAGCGCAATGGTTGCGCTGGCGACATCGGTTTTAAGATCGAGACGGCAGTCGGCCAGCACCTTGCTAAGTGCCTCTTGCAAACCTGGATCGCGAGCGAACATGCGCTCGAACGCCCGGGCGACGATTGGCGAGCCAGCAAGTGCCGCGACATCGATTCCGATGACGGCACTCGCGTTGGCGGGTATCGCCGCCAGCCCTTGTACAGCGAGAGGAGTAACCTCCTCTTCTACTTTCTTAGACTTTTTCTTATCCGAGCAACCGCAGACGAGGGCCAGGGCCATCGCGAAACACGCGATGGTCCGGATACGTCGACTGCGATTGGTTAGCATGGCCTAAGCTTACATTCCGCCGAGCATTGGGCCTGCAAGGGCCTTCAGCTTCTCTACGTCTGCATCGGTGAGTTTAAGACCTACGGTCATATCTGCACCCTTGGTTGCAAGCTGAAGCTTGTCGACGATGTCGCCAGCAGGTCCGAGTTGGCCTTTTGCCATGCCGAGCATTGGCTTCGCCATGTTGAGCGTCTCTTCTGCAGACTTGGCGTCGGCGAAGGTCACGCCAAGATCAAAGTCGACACCGTCGGTGAAGCCAATCGAGCCGTAGAACCCGGTAGGAGCAGCGCCCATGGCACCTGCACCACTTGCAGCGGGAGAACCTGCCGCGAAGTTTCCAGCAAACCAGATTGGAGCCGATTGCTTGGCTTTGCCGGCAGCAGTCTCAAAGCCTGCGTTGCCTTTAAGTCCATCTTTGCCAGCCATGCGCGCTTCAAGATACGCCTGGTCGGCTTTGTTTGGAACAAGCAGCATGGTTGTGCCATCGACCCAACCGATGGTTGTCTTCTTGTCTTCGTGGGTGATGAAGGTGAATTTACCCTCTTCCGTAATCTCGACCTTCTTGCCCTCTTTGGCTGCCATCGCGGTCGCACACTTGGTGAGCTGCTCGCGAGCAAAGCCATTAACGATCATTACAGGCTCTTCGCTCTTGGCGGAGTTGATTCCCAAGTGAACGCTTTTAATGGTGGTGACTGGGTCAAAGCCACAGGTCTCTTTAAACTCACCAAGCTCTTTTGATGCGTTTGCCATGGCAGCATCGCCATACTCTTTCCACATCTTGCTGCCGGTTAGGTTTGCGATGTTGAACGCCAAGACAATCTCGGTATCAGCGGGAAAGTGCGCCATCATGTCGCCAGCAGCGGCTGCACCTGGGCTATTACCCATTTCGGCAGTGCCTTTGTCGCCACCTTTGGCTTTGGTATCACCGCCAGCTTTTTCGCTGGTCTCGGTCTTGTCTGAACCCTCTTTTTTGTCCTTCTTACACGCTGGAACAACGAGTAGGGACAGGGCAAGGGCAGTGGCGATTGAAAGATTGTGCTTCATAGGTCTTCTCCGGGAGTTGGTTTGAGGGGGGTTCTTAGCATGCCGCGGAGAGCAGGAAAACGCTGAGAGCGCGATGAGTGGCCGAGTACACAGGATTCGGCTTGAAAGCTCCGGTGACCACTGCCACAGTCCTCTCTCTATGCCGTGGATCAAGCGCAAATTGCGAGGAAACAGCGTGTACGTGCGCGTGGACGCCAAGGGCGAGCCGTCCAAAAACGAGCGGGGATTGGTGGAGGTGGTCTACAAGCTCAAAGCGGATAGCAAGATCTACAACGCCTCATGGAGCAACCTTATTCCAACGGGCGAGGACGCCGATGAGGCCCCGTTTGAAACCGACGATGCCCCAAAGTCCGGTGAAGAGAATTCGCAACCGAAGGCAAAGGCGAAAGCAAAGGCCAAGGCCGCAGCGCCAACCCTCGTTAAAGACGCCGTCATAATCTACACAGACGGCGCATGCTCTAAGAACCCAGGCCCTGCGGGCATCGGAGCTGTGGTCATCGACGGCGACGACCGTAAGGAAATTTCTGAGTTCCTTGGCATCGGCACCAACAACATCGCAGAACTTACGGCCATCGGGCGCGCGCTCGAAATCGTGCCCGTATCCGATCGCCAGCGCATGGTGGTTGTGCACACCGATTCCAGCTACTGCATTGGCGTTTTGGACAAAGGCTGGAAAGCCAAGGCCAACACCGAGCTCATCATGGAGATTCGCAAGCAGATCACCGAATTTGGCGACCTGCACTTTGTGAAGGTGAAGGGCCACGCAGGCATTCCCGAGAATGAGCGCTGTGACGAACTCGCAACCACGGCGGTCAGTCGCGGCTCGTGAGTAATTCACGGGTGATCGGCACATGCCGACTTTCCGCTACCCCTTCGATACCCACAACTACTTGATTTCACTAGACAGTGAAGTGGCCATACCCCAAGTCACTCTCCTAATATCCCGATAACTCGGCGCCCAATTTCCGGCGGCCGACTTGGGGGGATAGTTAGATGAACCGATTTGAGACGCTTTTTCATATTTTTGGCGCCTGCACGCTAGGGCTCGCAATTGCTGCTTGCGGCGGCGGAGATGACGACGACGGCAACAACGCCACGCCTGACGCGGGCGTAAACACCAATGCCGATGCAGCCGTGACGCCGGTTCCGGACGCTGCCATCGACTACGACGCAACTCCAGTTGCCGATTGTGCCGATTGCGTTGAAGAGGCCGCTTGCGATGACTCCGGCGAACAAGCCGTTTGCGAGTGCCCACAGTTCTTTGAAGGCGACGGCACTCTCGCTGGCACAGGTTGCGTTGCCACCGTCGCCGACGAGTGCGCAGATGGCACGGATACCTGCGGCGATAGCTTTTGCATCGATGCTGACATCGGCTTTACCTGCAATCAGCTGATCGCAACCAATCCGTTCGCCGGTGACTACGTAATCATCAATCCAGAGGCCTTCCTCGCAAGTCAATTCGACGACGCAGAAACCGATGTTGATTGCGATGGACCAGCCATCGCAGCGCAGCGAACGCTAACCGACTCGGTCGACCCCGCTTTGGAGATCACTGGTGCAACGGGCCTTGCCCGTCACCCTGAAACTGGCGTGCTCTACATTGTGTACAAGGTTACAGGTGTTGAGGGCCGTCCTCTCGGGACCCTCGACGCAGCAACCGGCGTTATCACAAGCATCGGCAACACCGGCGATAACGTCTCGGCGCTCGCCTTTGATGGCGACGGCAACCTTTTTGCTTCAAGCGGCGATGGCGCAACAATCTCCGCCTCGCTCTTTCTCGTAGACCAGGCAACTGCTGCGCTCACGCTCATCACCGACCTGCCCGATGGCAGCGATGGAACGATCATTGGCTTCAACGAAGCAGATGGATTCCTCTACCACCTCGGCGGACGAGACACGAACCCGGGTGCAGATCTCATCGACGTTACCGTCGACTCCACAGACCCACTCAACATCATCATCACCTCGAGCAAGGCAACCGTGACGCGCGGTGGCTATAACTTTGATGAGCCCTATGGATTGATCTCGGGATGGCCAAGCACTGGTGGCATGGGGCTTGTGAACTTGGACAACGAGCTTGTCGACATCACCTTTGACCCCACAGACCCAGCTCTGCCAACGCTTGATGCGACCCTGGTCGACGGAATCTCGACGGGGCTCCCGTGTAACCCTGGCCCAAGCACCAACGTTGCGTCGACCTTCATGAGAGGCATGGCGTTGGCTGCAAGGGTTGTCACTCCGCTTGCCGATGGCGAAGCCTGCACCGCGAACTTCGAGTGCGAAGGTGTCTGTGACATTTTAGTTTCAAACCAGTGCGAGCCGGTAAACACCTGCGGCAACGGTATCGTCGAAGGTGTTGAAACCTGTGACGATGGAAACACAGACGATGCCGACGGCTGCGAAGGCGATTGCGGTGTGATCCTGCTTGCCGACGGCGAGACCTGCGGTACCGACTACGAGTGCATCAACGTTTGTGACTCGCTTGGCTCTGACACCTGCGAGCCTGCAGACACCTGCGGAAACGGCAATCTCGAAGGTGCCGAAGAGTGCGACGATGGCAACACTGACGATGGCGATGGCTGCTCCCTCGCTTGCGTCATCGAGCTTATGTAGTCGCTCGAAACCGTATTGACAAGCGAAGCCCGGGCATTGTCCCGGGTTTCGTGTATTCGCCTTCTGCGCTACAACGAGTTTTCCCTATGCGACGAATCATCATCCCTTTCATTTCGCTCTTCATCCTTGTCACTGCTGGCTGCAAAGGCGCCAAGAAGAACTCTGAGACCGCGCCCGAGGCACAAGCCGCAGAAGCGACTTCAAGCGACAAGCCCGTCGCTCCTTGGCGCGTGGGCTTTGGCCTGGACGATAGCAAGACGGATGTCTTTATTCCGCGCCCGGGCAAGCCCGATGGCAGCACAAAAGTAGTCTCGTTCATCAGCAAGCGAGCCAAGGACATCGCGACATGGGAGCGCATTGCGCTTGAGCTTGCAGACGGCAGCAAAGAAGTTTTAGCGCCAGATCGAACCGTGAGCTACGAGCTGCGACAACACGAGGGCGCTGGGGTTGACCTCGTTCTTCTCAAAGCGGACGGCACACAAACGCGAACGATTGGGCCACTTGCGCGGCTGCACATCTACACAAAGTCGCTGGCGACGGCGGCCCCGCGCATTGACGGCAAAGCGGTGCTTATCGTCAACATCGGCGAGGCGCGCACAGAGCTAACGCCCACCAACCTGGCGGCAATCGAGCAACACGCAATCCCAAACAACAATGGACAGAAAGCCTGGCAACTCTCCGAGGTGCTAGCGAGCAAAGTCGACCTAAGCACAATCAAGTCCATTAAGATTTCGGCAGTAGGAGAAACTCGCAGTTTTGGCGCGGACGAGATTGCTTCGCCGGAAATGACGTTTCACCTACGTCACAACAGTCGTGGGGAGTTGCGCTTAAAAGTCCTTCGCGGCGACAGCGAAGACAAGGAAGCTGGCATTCGCGACATCGCCAGCATCGACGTCGAGTTGCGTAAAGCGAAGTAGGAGGACCAGAAGGAGGGCCGCTACTTTACGGTGCTGGCAAATTCGCGCAACGTGCACATCTGCGTACCCGAGGCGATAAGCTTGTCGAGAATCGCCGCCAAGCTCGCCATCTTTACGGCAGCCGGCACCCGCAGGTCGGGCTGGCGTGCAACAAGCGCCGATGGAATGTCATCATCCTCGGCATCGCAAAGATCAATGCCGTGCATCTCGAGGTTAAAGAACTCGCGCTTAGCCATGGAACGCAGCCAGTGATCGCGAAGCCAGCGCGGCGCCAGCAGCAAGTTTGTGCCAATGACCGGCGTGCGCGAAAGTGAGGTCACGGCAACCGGCAGCTCGACAAGCGAGGAAGCACCGCGTCGCCACGGCGCCTCTGCCGAAGGATGGTACGGCCGAATTGGCGCGGTTAGCGCACGAACGTTGGTCATTACTGCGCCACTTTTGCGGCCCATCACTCGCAGCGCGCCCATCACCAGAGCCTTGGCCAGATAGTAGCCAGGCGCGGGAAAGACCGAGCTATCGTAAAGATAGTCACGCGCAATGAGTTCTTCGAGAGTGGTTGGCGAGATGTCGTAGCCCGGAGCTCGAAAGCCGCGAATGGCGGAGCCTGTAAAGTCGCTTAGCAAATCGTGTGCTTTGCCAAGCTGCTCGCGAGTCTCTTCGCGCCCAAGCCTCGCTAACTCGTATGGGTGGCTATAGCTGTGGTTGGCGATTTCGTGGCCCAAATCCCGAATTTCTCGTAGCGCCGCACGCATCGCAATCGCGTCGTTGCCAAGTGCCTTTACGTCCACGTCTTCTGCGACAATAAAGAAGGTGGCCTTAATGTCTCGCGCCGCCAAAATCGCCGCAAAGCGGGGCAGCGAGGTGCACAGAATGCGACTGCGCAAATCGGCCGGTGGCACGCCGAGCGAGTGAATTTTGTAGTAACAGGGAATCGGATCGACGTCGATCGAGATGCAGCAGCGACGCGGCAAATCCGACATTGTCGCTAGTTCCTGATCGATTGGAGTTGGTTCGAATCTCGCGCAGGACTTGGGGTGCCTGGCAAGGCGCGAAGAGGGAGCCGAAAGCTCGAGAACACGCGAGAGCGAATCGATGTTTGTGAATCAGGCACTAGCCCTTGATACGAATGGCGTACGTCAGGCGAACAAGGTTCTTCATGACCCCAGGTACGCGACGAAAGAGGTTGATTGCCGGCCGGCGCTTCTCGTGAACTTCGACGGGAATCTCTACGACGTCGAGCTTTGCCCGCCCTGCCCGCACCACAAGCTCCGAGGCAAAAATATCGCGATCCACGACACACTGATTTACGACGGGAACGACAAGGTCGCGACGAAAGGCTTTTAGGCCGTGGGTATCGGTGCCGCGAAAGTCGACAGCGACGCGGAGCATGCCGTTGATGACGCGCGTTGCGACCCGGCGAAAGACTGGCCGATTGTCGTGAGCACCGCGCATGGCTTTTGAGCCAACAACCATGTCGGCTTTGTCGGCGAGCAGCAGCTCGAGCGCACCTTTGTAGAAGTCGAGGTCACACAGGTCGATTTCGTCGCAGATGACGATTTCACCCCGGGCCCTTAAAATGCCGTGGCGAAGCGCCTTGCCGTAGTTTGGCTCGTTTACCGAGAAACTCTGGATCTCGGCGCCGGGCTTCGAGAACTCTTCGGCAATTTCCGCGGCCAGAGCCACGGTGGTATCGGTGCTGCCGTTCTCGGCTAGAAGAATCTCAAACGTGTGACCTAGCTTGGCCAAACCGTCGAGAAGTTCGTTCACCGCTTCCCTGAGTATCTCCTCCTCATTGTAGATCGGGATGATGATGGAGATTCGGGGAGCTTTGCTGCTGTGCTCTGAAGACATCGCGTGGGGCCGGCTTCATATCATGAAATCATCACTCACCATCCAATTGAAGTCGCCGACTGCCGCTTTTGGGACTCTTGGTGAGTTTTGAGATAGCGTAGGGCGATACCCGACGTGAGTGAGGCACAAGAAAAGCGCGAGCGCACCCTTCGCAGGCTCCACGCCAAACGGCGCACACCCCGCTATCGCAGCCTTTTGGCGCATTGGGCGGGACGAATGTTGCGCCCTCCCGCCCGCGCCAAACCAGCTCCGATCCCCACGCCCGGCAAAGACCAAGTCGCAATCGGTCTCGCTGGTCACGCATCGGCGCTCATTCGCTATCGCAACCTACGCGTGCTTTGTGACCCAATGCTCAGCGATTGGCGAGGCGCAGTCCGTCGCGAAGTTCGAGCGGGCTTCTCAACATCAGAGCTTGCCGATACCGACCTCATCCTGCTCAGCAATCAAGATCCCGATCATCTCGACCCAAAGACGCTCAGCCGGCTGCCCCGCTCTGCAACCGTCATCGTTCCGCCATTTACGGCGCGCCTTCTTTCGCCTTTTGGCTTTGCTCGCGTCATCGAACTTGGCGCGGACCAAAGCGTCGAACACCGGCGTGTCGACATTTCCGCTGTGGCCGTGCGCCATGGGAGTGAAAAGGCTCCCGGCCTTGGCTATGTCCTGCGCGGTGACGGCCCCAGCGTGTTTTTCTGTGGCAACAGCGGCTACTTCGATGGATTTGCCGCGATTGGACGGCGCTTTCACCCAGACATTGCCCTCCTGCCAATTTCCGGATACTCGCCGATCTCATTTCGCGAGACCCATATGAGCCCACTCGATGCGCTCTACGCCTTTGAAGACTTGCGCTCAAAGATAATGATTCCAATTCGCTATGGCAGTTTTGCCCTCTCGTACGAGCGGCTCAATGATCCAAAGCGCTGGCTCACCGAGCTTGTAGCCGAGCGCGACCTAGAAGATTACGTAGTTCCAATCGCCAACGGCGAGTCGCGGATTTTCGTGCGGCCAGACAATGCCAGGCCGCGCTTTGCGATGCCTGTTCAAGAGAGCGTCGAAGTGGATTTAAACTCCGAACCTCACACCCTGGGCTAACGCCCGCACAAGGGAAACCGGCCCTGGCCAAAAGCCCGCGGCTTTCTTGTGATCCGATGCGCTTGCGGTAGCGCTCGTTTCTCAATACGTTGCGAACAATGTCGGGGCTTTTGCGCGTACTTGCCAACCAGAGACTTTGGCCTCTGTGGGTAGTGGTTGTCACCATGCTCGTGCTGCTGCCGCGCTTGGGTTCCTACGGGTTTTGGGAGCCACAAGAGATGACGGTGGCAACTCGGGCCCTGCCTCTTAGTGAAAAAGAAATCGCCGACGAAAAGGCCAAGGAAGAAGCTGCTCGCAAACGGGACGAAGCTCGTCTCACCCAGCAAGCGAAGAAAAATGGCGACGCTCCGCCGACCGAAGAGGACTTTGCCAAGGCCGCTGCCGATCGGAGGCAAGCCAAAGATGCACTCGACGCGCGTCCCCCCTTGACAGACGCGCTAGTCAAAAAAGGGCTGCGAGTGTTTGGGACCAGCGAGTTTGGTGCGCGCTTTCCCTTTGTGATCCTCGCTCTGCTTACCGCTCTCATCACCTTCTTTTTGGGGGCTCGTGTGCGCAGTTCGCGGGCGGG